>Ga0326727_10011477_pt1 | contig 20605 bp, 15 predicted proteins | sample MB2enrmetagenome_FD_207643 | JGI IMG/M metagenome (GOLD analysis project Ga0326727, IMG submission 207643) | Lab enriched peat soil microbial communities from McLean, Ithaca, NY, United States - MB29MY | ecosystem: Environmental > Terrestrial > Soil > Wetlands > Peat | place: USA: New York...
GCGTCCGGGGAGAACGCGCTGCTGGATATGCTGACCGTACACCAGCAGACCGACCCGGTCGCCGGAGTAGAGCGCGAGCTGCGCCAACGCTACCGCGGTGGAGCAGGCGTGGTCCAGCTTGGAGTGACGTTCGTTCCCCGTACCGCCTCCGCTCTTTGCCTGCAAAAGCCTTCCCGCATCGAGGACAATCCAGACCGCCTGGCTGCGCTCGGTCTGGTAGCGCCGGGTGATCAGCTCGCCGCGCCGCGCCGTCGCCGTCCAGCAGACGTCGCGCAGATCGTCGCCTTCAAGATACTCGCGCAGGCTCTCAAAATCCCGGCCCAGGCCGCGCTGGCGCACCTGGCGCAGTTGCAGATCGATCTGGCGTCCGCGGGCGAGAAAGATCTGCTGGTCCTCGCCCTGGCGCAACGCCGGATACACCCTCACCGTCTGTTCGAGCGGCGCCATCGCCCAGCGCTCCACCAGCCCCAGGCCCGACGCGTAGCGCACAAACACCGCTCCCGCCTGCACGTCGCCGCGTTCCCGCGGTTCAACCTTGTAGCGCAGCGCGGCGCGGATGCCCTGGTAGACGCGCAGCCTGTGCGTTGCCGGCGTGTCCACCATGGCGGGCGGCAGATCGTCGGTCAGGCTGCACTCGAGAATCGTTCCGCCGCGTTCCGGCGCGAGCGACTCAACGGTCAGTTCGATCTCAGTCTCGCTGTCCAGCGCCGGGGCGTTGCTCCACGAGCGCTCAATTGTAATAGCTCGTGGCGGCGGCAGGCGCAGCCAGTCGGCGAACGCGGCCAGCAGCACCAAGCCGTCCCAGGCGAGCATTCCGTATCCCAGGCGCGCGTCGAAGAATCCCGGCAGCGCCAGCAGCAGCCCGGCCGCCAGCAGCCAGATAGTTCGCTGGGTGAGCCCAAACGCAAAGCGGCCGCGCGGCTTGGCCTGCGCGCGTACCGGCTCGGGATGGAGCGAGGGAGCGATCATCTTTCGATATCAGCATCCGTAATCGGTACTCGGATCAACTGCTTGAGCAGCTCTTCATCGAGTTCCAGGTCGGCAAATGGATCGGCTTGGTAGGCATCAAGATCAATTACCTCGGCATTGAGATAGTCGATTGCAGCATTGATCTTTTCGAGATCGCTTCGGTTGATTTGTTCTCTTTCCTCGTCCGTCATGGCTTTTCCTGTCCGAACAGTGGCGGACTAATTCACTTTCTCGGTACAGCGACCGCGGCCACCACGTCGCCCAGCACGCGGTCGGCGTCAAAGCCCTCCAGCTCGGCCTCGGGCTTGAGCATGATGCGATGCCGCAGCACCGGCAGCACGGCGCGCTTCACGTCGTCGGGAACCAGGTAGTCGCGCTCCTCGAACGCCGCAAAGGCCTGCGCCACGCGCAGCAGGCTGATGGCCGCGCGGGGACTTGCGCCCAGCGCCAGCATCGGCCACTCCCGCGTGCGCCGCACCAGCTCGAGGATGTACTCGTAAAGGTCGCCCTCCACGCGAATGGCACGAATCTCGTCGCGCGCCCGCGCCAGCAGATCGGCGGCGATGGGCTCGATCTTCGCGTCCTCCAGCAGCCCCGCCGCGCTCGACGAACGATGCCGCTCCAGCATCGCCCGCTCCTCGCTCTGCGAGGGATAAGTCACCTTGATCTTGAGCAGGAAGCGGTCGAGCTGCGCCTCGGGCAGCGGATAGGTGCCTTCAAAGTCGATCGGGTTCTGCGTAGCGAAGACGGTGAACCACGCCGGCAACGGCCGCCGCACGCCGTCGCTCGTCACCTGGCGCTCTTCCATGCATTCCAGCAGCGCCGCCTGCGTGCGCGGCGGCATGCGGTTGATCTCGTCTACCAAAAGAAGGTCGGTAAACACCGGCCCGGTGTGGAAGGTGAAGGCATCCGTGCCGGGCCTGAAAATCGTGGTGCCCAGTATGTCGGCGGGCATCAGGTCGGGCGTGGCCTGCACGCGCTGGAAACCGAGTCCCAGCAGCCGGCCTACACACTTCACAATCAGCGTCTTCGCAATTCCCGGCACGCCCTCCAGCAGTGCGTGGCCCTGCGTGAGCACCGCCACCAGCACTTCGCCGATTACCTCGTCCTGCCCCGCAATCACCCGCGCCAGCTCGGCGCGCGCCTGCGCTGCCAGTTGCCTGGTGGCCGCCAGCGCCGGCGCCGGCTCAGCCTGCGTCTCCACTACCGGATTCATTGGAGTCTCTTCGCTCATTCGTGTCTCCCTGCTTCCATCTTAGGTCCCTGACTGCGCGCCAATCCGTGTTTCGTGCTCATCTCCGCATCACCCGCAAAAAAGTTCCGCTACCCGTGCATTCTCCGTGGCTCCGCCAGGTTTTTCGCGCCCGCCGCCGTCTGTTCCGCAAAGAATTCGCCCCAACGGCTCAGCTTCTGCACCAACGCCAGCGCCTTCTTCGGCGCCAGGAAATCGTCGTCGCAGGCGCTCTCGCACTCGGCCAGGTCCGTTTCCAGCTCTGCCCCTGCCGCAGGAAAACGCCGTCGCAGCGCATCGGCCAGCTCGCGCGCGTTCATCTGCATTCCCTTTACACCGCACAAAGCGCCCATCCTGCGCCTGAACCGGTCATAGGCAAGCTTGACCGCGGTAGCCGAGGCGCCTGCTTTGCCATAGAGCGAGCCCAGCGCCTCAATAAACTCCACCGGAGTGGATCGCGAAGGCTGGGGAACGTCACGCACCGGGCCGCGGCGCCGGCTGAAGCTCAGGATGGTCAGCAGTGCCAGCCCGATCGCACCGTAGATCAGCATGGTCAGCGCCGGGCCGCGGGCGTAGAACCACTGCGATTTTGTCTCGCCGTGCAGCGACTCATCCCAGTAAAAGCGATGGCCCTTGGGGCTCCCGATTGCATTCAAGAAAAGGTCAAGGTTGTCGGCCCGCGCAATCGAGCCGTTCTCAATGGGCGTCGATCCTGCCCACCACACCACGTGTCCCGCGTGCTCGTCGTATTCCACCACCGCGGGTTCGCCCGCGCAGTTGTAGTCCACGTGGTATCCCGGGCTGCTCATCTTCCAGGTCGCCTCGGGCTGCATCCACACCTCGCCTGAACCGGCCAGGCTCCCCAGCCCCTGCGGAGTGAGTTTGCAGGCTGCCCCGTTCAGTTGCGAAGTAGACCGTGCCGCGCTATCGGGAGCCAACGCGCCGCCCGCCATTCCCGTCACCAGGATTCGGCCGCCGCGCTCAAGAATCTGCTCCACTGCCTTGAAGTCATTAGTCGATGTCAGATAAGGATCCACCAGGATCACCACGGTCTCATGGTTGGTCTGCGCGGCCAGTTCACCCAGCGGTTGCTCCCAGCGCTCCACTGGGTAGCCGCTTTCCACCAGCAAATCGTAAGCGGCGCGCGCTCCGTGCCTGCCGGTCAGGTAGCTGCTCGGCAACGGATTGTCGTCGCCATTCTGGTTGCGCGCAAATACCCCGGTGATGACCGCCAAAACCACCACCACCCCCAGGCAGATGAGAAGCAGCTTGCGGTCTTTTGCGTCGAGCGAGGCAAAGAGTTTCATTCCACCCCCAGCCCCGCAGCCAGCGTGCGCGCCGCCTCGTAGTCGGTTAAGGCTGCTTCGCGCCCTCCATACCAGGTGCGTTCAAAGCTCCGTGTCAGGGTGGTCAGGTTGTCGCGGCGGGGATCGGTCTTGGGCAGCAATAACAGGTACTCGCGCGGTGTGCGAGCACGGTCGGCAGGCCACAGCCGCCTCGATTCAAGCCGCGAAATTGCCGCCCAGTAGAGGAAGTGAATGGCCTCCCGCCACAGTCCGCCGGCCGCCGCATCCTGTGCGTCCTTAAGCCACAGTTGCCACTCGCGGGCCGAGGGCGCGCCTCCCATTCCGGCGGTCTCGGGAATCAGCCGGATGCGCGAATTGCGTTCGATCTGGACAAGCCACCATGCGAGTCCGATCAGGACCGCTGCGATCAGCAGCCCGAGCAGCAGATACGGCAGCCACCACGCCATTGTTCCCAGTCCCGCCAGCCTGCCGATCAGGTGGTTGACGAGGTTATCGAGCCACTCCATGAACCGGTTCCTCACCGGGTTCCGGTTCACGCTCTGGTATGCCCGCCGAGAGAGAATCTCCGCGAGCTTTGTGTGCTCGCCGGCAAACCCCTGCGGGGCCTGCGAGCCGGCGACAAGTGAGTCGACTTGCTGTTCTTCGCCCTTCAGCCGATCGATTGCCGCGCCCAGCAACTCGTCCACCGTGGCCGGTTTTCGCTGGATCACCTCCAGGTGCGGCAGAATCGCGGGTGGTGCTGGCGCTGCGGTCTCCTTTTTGCCCGCGCGGTCGAGCAGTTCGCGGAGCCAGTCGTAGCGGATCTCGCGGTTCTCTTTTATCGTTCCCGCGGTCCACTGCAGCCGGTCATCCGGGCCAACCAGCGACGCGTTGCAGGCTGTGGCATTGCGCGCCGTGCGGCAGGCCCGCGCCACGTTTTCAAGACTACTGATGTGCTGCTTCAGGTCTGCGGGGCTCAGGTCCCTCCAGTCGGCCCGCGCCAGCGGGGCCGCGGCAGCCGCAGCCACCAGCGCCGTGGCAACCAGCGCTTTTCTCAGCCAGACTTTTGAGCCCTTGGGGGTGGTCATGGTTCCTTCACGGTATCAGGGCTCGGCCCCGGCTCGAAAGACGGCGTCAATGGGCTCTCGATGGCGGGCACGGCAGATACTGGCTCGGTTTGCACCTCTTCGTTCGCCGGCGGCGCCGTCAACCCCGCCTGTTCCATCATCAGCTCGATGTCGTAGCCCTCGGTGCGCACGCGCTGGTCGTAATAGAAAAGCACCAGCGCGATCACCGGGATTGGCGTGATGAGCATCTGCAGACCCAGCCTCGCCAGAAGACCCAGAATCAAGCCCACCACCGCGACGGCAGGGCCGAACTTCGAACCACCCAACGCGGTTGCGAGTGCAATCCCGATAAACATGAAGACGTCGCCGATGATTGAAATCACAATCGAGATTGCCATCACCAGGAGATACATGACAAAGATCCGCCAGCGAGTGCCTTTGCTCAGCAGGTTGGCGCGCTTGATCGATTGCCACCCGGTCTTCTCTTCCACTATGCAGGCGGGCATGGCCATGGAGTAGCACAACAGCCGCCAGACGGCGTAAACAATTGCTGCGCAAATCACAAGGAACGAAAGAGTTCCGGTGAAAAAACGGACGACGGCGTCGCCAACGGCGCCCAATGCCGCCAGTGCCACGGCAATTCCAAACGCCACAACGACCGGAAGAACCACAGCCAGCAGCCCCAGCAGCACCAGCAGCCACAGATAGCGCCAGAAGCGCGGCCACACGCTGTTGATTGCCTCGCGCACCTTGAGTCTATGGCCCATGTGCGCGCCGATGGCCGTTCTGGTCAGCGACGCCTGCGACACCACGCTTGCCGCCAGCAGCACCGGGAGGCCAATCAGCACGGCCGCTGCGGTAATCCCGATGATCGCACCTGTACTCGGCGCAGCATGCCCGGCCTTGAAGACGCCCATAAAGCCCAGTACCACGCCGAAAGGCACAAAGATCGCAAATGTGGCTACAACCGGCACCGCCGAGACTCCCGCAAAGGTCCAGAAGTTGCGGCGATAAAGTTGCGCGGTCCGATCGAGGATCTCGCCGAGCGTCAAGGGTCGCAGTTTTTCGTCCATGGCAAATAATTCCGGCAGCAATTCAGTCTTGCGGCGATTCACTCTTAGAGCGGTTCCAGGATAGATGTGTCATTCTTAGCCTTTGTCCAGGGTCGTCCCTTCTTGAGGCCGGGACGACTCAGGTGTGTAGGCTCCGGAGCCAAGCAATCCTGGAACCGCTGTAGGCCCGGCAACTTCCGGCAGCTCGGCCTGCGGCGAAAGGCCCGCCGCCTGCATCATCCACACAATGTCGAAGCCCTCTTTGCGCACCCGCTGGTCATAGTAGAAGAGTGTCAGCCCGGTGGAGTAGATGGGCCCGATAAACGTATTGGTCAGGAATCCCGCCACCTGGGCCAGCGCCGTGAGCCCCAGCGGCAATGGGCTGCCTACGTGTCTTATCGCGTAGAAGAACATCGGAAAACCCAGCAGCATGGCCAGAAGCATTCTGATTGCATACACCAGCAGGCCAAGCACAAAGATGCGGCCCCGCGCCCCTTTGCTCAGCTGAATGCTGCGCTTGATGGACGCGCCCGCCGGCAGTTCCTCAACCACGCAAGCGGGCATGGCCAGCGAGTAACGCAGCGACATGAAAATGCCGTAGGCGAAAGCCAGCGCGATGAACGGCGATATGGCCAGAATGGCAATTCCTGCTTCGAAAAACTGCCGGGGATTCTGGATGTGCGGCTGCTGCATCACCGAGGGATTGGTGAGCCAGCCCGCAGGCATGACTGCAAAAAGAATGGCAAAGACGATGATATAGAGCACCCAGACTGGTCCCCACGCGCGAATGCCCGCGTTGGTCATCAGCCACAGGTACCGCCATACGCGCGGCAGCACGCTCGTGACCGCCGCTCGAATCGAGGCCGGCTCGCCCATGTGAACCCAGGCGACCATACGGTTGAAGGCCGCAATTGAAAGCCCCGCCGCCAGCAGGACCACCACCATCTCCAGAACTGACGCTGTGGCCACGGCCCACTGCAGATTGCCGCGCACATTGGGATAACCCATCAGCCGCAGCGCGCCCAGATCGAGCATCTGCGCCAGCAGCATCACGCTGGCGAATATTGCCGAGGTTCCTGCAAACAGAAGGAAGTTCTTGCGATAGAGCTCGGCCGTGCGGTCAAGGATCTCGCCGAGGCTCAGCGGGCGAAGCTGGGTGGTCATCACGTCTCCCGTTGACTACTGCACGCTTCAAAAAAAACGCCCGGCGCAATCAAGTCGAGCGGCCAGCACCGGGCAGGTACAAAACCAGTTCTTGATTAAAATGTGTGCCGCGATCGCTTGCAGGGATGGTAGCACACGGCCTGGAAGCAGGCGCCGGTGAGCAGTGGGTCAGTTTGAAAGGTACGGGCTTCAGCCCGTACATAAATCGAGCAAAATGTCTGCGGGCTTTAGCGCCTGAGGGAAGGTCTTTTCAAACTGACTCAACCCGGAGGCGAGGAAATGCCGCCATGCCAAGCCCGCAGCGATCCCCGAGCGATCGGAGTCCGCCTTGTGAAAACGGACCCCCGATCGGGCTTAATGCTTACTGGGAGATGAACGCTGCCGCGCGGTGTTAGTGGCTATCGGTTGCCGCCGGAGCCGTCGCCGCAGGAGCTGTCGCGGACTGCCCTTTTGAGAAGTTCCGGATGTAGAAGATCAGGTTCCAGACCAAATCATCCTTGGCGCGGCCCTCGCCCTCCGGCGGCATCTTGTCCTTGCCGTTCCTGATGACGTTGAAGAGCTCGCCATCCGGATGGTTTTCAAGAGACTTAGGGTTCGTCCAGTCAGCCATGTTCAGGCTCATGCTGGTGGCCAGATCGGTCTTTCCGTTCCCGTTATCGCCATGGCACATGGCGCAGTCGATGGTGTAAAGCCCCTTCGCCTTGGCCTGGGACTCAGGCGTGGGTTTTACCGGGTTCCTGGGATACGTGGCCGCCTGAGCGGGCTCGGCAGCCGGCGCGGGAGTAACCGCGGGCGCTACGACCGGCGTCGGCGCCGGCGCAGGGGCCGGCGCGGGCGTTGGTGTCTGGGCTGCGAGCCGGCCTGCATTACCCGCACTAACGGCGACAACCAGCATACTTCCTGCAAAAAGTAGCAGATACGACTTCATGACAGCCTCCAAAAAAAGGGATGTCAAAGGTGCGGCATCTCTGTTTTGAGAATCTGCATGGCATTATAGGCCCGTCTGTCAACCAGGGTCCATGTCGTACGCAACAGACAAGGGAATCCCGTTGTGGAGCCCATTTCAGGCCGTCGGACCTTGTTTGCGAGTGCCGCTTCGGAACGGAGTTGAAAATGAACAGCGGCGCACCCGCCCAATCGGACCACTCTCGGTTCAACTGTCTCACTGATCCCTGACCCCTGATCCCTGACCCCTGTCTTTAATGCATCGCCCCGCCGCCGCCCGTGGCTTCGCCGGGACGGTTCTTGCTCAGCATGAACGCCAGAACGACCAGAAAGATCGACATGTACGAGAGCTCCATGTACACATCCTGGAAGCCCTGCGTGCGCGCCTGCAGCTCAAGCTGGTTGTAGATCGACGCAAGCCCAAGCCCGCCGCCGTTTCCTGCGCCGAACTTCGATGCGAAGAACCCGGTCATGGTGGCCACGTGCTGCTGGTAGGCGATCGAACCCGGCAGCATCGCCTGTTGCAGGTGCTGCTCGTGCCAGGTGGTCCGCGTGGTCACCTGCGCATTGGTGATGGCGATCAGAATGCTTCCACCCAGGTTGCGGACAAAGTTGATCAGGCCGGCCACCTGGTTGCTCTGTTCCCTGGGCATGCCCACGTAAGCCGCGTTGGTAATTGAGATGAAACAGAACGGAAGCGGCAGCATCTGCACCACGCGCAACCACGACGCCTGGGCAAAACTCATATCCATGTTGGTCACCTGCGCCGCGTAGCGGAAGGTGATGGTGAAAAGAACAAAACCGCCCACAGCCAGCGTACGCGCCGAAACCTTGCCGGTCGCATAACCCGCCAGCGGCATCATGATTAACAGCGCAACTCCGCCCGCGGTCAGCGCCAGTCCGGCGGTGGTGGCGTTATACCCCAGCAGCTGCTGGGTAAACTCAGGCTGCAGCACGGTATTCGCATTCAGCACGCCGCCCACCAGCATCATCAGGAAGCAGCAGATGGCGAAGTTCTTGAACTTGAAGAGCTTGAGGTTGATGAGCGGGCTCTTCTGCCGCCACTCCCACGCCACCAGCGCGATCAGCCCGCCAATGAAAAGGACCGCGAAGAACCGGATAAAGCCTGACTGGAACCAGTCGTTCTCCTCGCCTTTATCGAGCATGATCTGCATTCCGCCCATTGCGATGGTGAGGAACGCCAGGCCCATGTAATCCATGTTCTTGAGCCGCGAGCGGTCGGCTTTGATCCAGGGCGGATCTTCGACCAGCCGCGTCACCAGAAAAAACGTCAGAATGCCGACCGGAATGTTGATAAAGAAGATCCAGCGCCACGAGAAGTTGTCGGTAATCCAGCCGCCAAGCGTGGGCCCGATCGACGGCGCCAGCACGGCCACCAGCCCGTAAAGCGCAAAGGCCTGGCCGCGCTGCTGCGGCTCAAAGCTGTCGGCCATGATGGCCTGGGCCATGGGCTGCATGCCTCCTCCGCCCGCACCCTGGATCACGCGGAAGAAGAGCAGCATGGTCAGCGTAGGCGCCGCGCCGCACAAAAAGCTCGCGATCGTAAAGATCACAATGCACGTGACAAAGAAGTTCCTCCGCCCTATCACGCTTGAGATCCATCCGCCCAACGGCAGCACGATTGCGTTTGAAACCAGGTAGCTGGTGAGCACCCACGTGGCTTCGTCGGGGCTTGCGCCCAGCGTGCCGGCAATGTGCTGCAGCGCCACGTTGGCAATCGAGGTGTCAAGCACCTCCATAAACGCGGCCAGCGCCACAGTAGCCGCAATCAGCCATGGATTTACCCGCGGCTTCCAGCGCGTCTGTTCGTCGATGTCCGGGTTGGTCACCGTCACCGTTCGCCGTTGTGCCGGCGCTGCTGACGGCAAGGTTGCTGCGCTCTCCGCCAAGGGCTCTCCTCAAAGATTCTCTGCCTTCGGCACTGGTTTTGCGGGCCGGGGAAGTCACTGAATGGAAAGAACTAACTATCGCTCCGATGCAAGCGCTCGGCAACGGTGCATATCCAATAGATTCGCATGGCACGGCTTTGGGTTCAGGGATTCGGGCTCCTCAGGCTGCGGAAGAACGCGGGAAAATAGAGCCTTGTGTCAGGGCACGACTTCAGTCGTGCCGATAGATCCCGCAATATGAGTCCGGGGCTTTAGCCCCTGCGGGTTGGCTTTTTGGGAGTTCGCCCTCCAGAGTCCATGCCCTGTCCTCCCATCACCCGGTTTTGCAGAGCTCTTCGGTAAGACGGTCCTGGTATTTCAGGATGAGTTCGTCTGCCGAACGAAGCAGCAGGATGTAGAGCCCCACGGCGGCGGCCGCCAGAACGGCAAATACGATTGCGCCCAGCCACGGCAGATGGAAATATCGCCCGGCCAGGGTGATGGGAACCTGAAAGAGCAGTCCTCCCATCAGCACCGCCATCACCAGCAGTCCGCTGGTGCGGTTTGACGGAGTGGTTTGCCGCAGCTGCCGCGACTGGCCGGGCACAAATCTCCTCGGGGCCTGAATGGACCGCAACGTGCCGAGGGTGAGATTTGTGGCGATGAAAAACACCAGCCAGAGTGCCGCGGCCAATTGCACCGGCATGGGAACCGCTTTGGGCGACAGCAGCAACACCAGCGCCCAGGCCATGGCCGCCTGCGCCGTTACCAGCAGGAGGTGCATGATGTTCTTGGCCACAATCACTTCGCGCAGCCGCACCGGGGCCATCAGGTAGAACTGCACGCCCATGCCGTCTCCGCCGAAGATGTTGTAAAAGCTGGCCACCAGCCCCAGCAGCACGTAGCCGAGCGCGCAAGGCAGAAAAAACGCGGTATAGCGCGCCACTGTTCCCCGGCTCAGGATGAAAACGATCACCAGCGGGGTAAACACGCTCACTATCAGTGACGTATTCGCCCGCAGAACCAGGAATTCCTTGCGCAGGCAGGCCGCAATCACCGGGGGAATGAAGCTGCTTCCCGGCCTGGTTTGCGCGGCTTGTGGCGCAACGATCGGTTTCCTGGTTATCCGTTCCGCGTGCGGCGCAGGCGGCCGGCTGGGGCCGGGCACAATATCGACCAGGTACTCGCCGAGGTACTGCTTGCGCAATCGGACCGCGTAGATCGTCAGGAACAGCGCGGCCCAGGCCAGGAGGGCCGTAAATTGGAACGCGGCCGCAAGCCGGTGATTGCTGTGGACGATTGCGTGCGCGGCCAGACCCGGCGGCAGCCAGCCCATGGTTGCCGCGGAGCTGTGCGCAACGCGCATGTACCACGGCATCATGGTCCCGCGCATGTGCACTGCATACCGTGGCGGCGCCATGAGTTGAATGCTGAGGAAACAAAACGCCATCGCCACGCTGAAGATCTCGCGGAACCGCCGGATGGCGAGCCAGCGCTCAAACCATGCGCCCAGCATGCGGGTGAAGAAGATGTTCATCAACGCGTAGGCGCCCATTACGATCAGCGCGGGAATGAAGAGCGGCTGCCGGGCGATCCCGATGCCGACCGCAACGGCCAGCGACGCCAGGCAGCCCACGATCGTGCTCGCCGTCAGCAACCCGATGAACGTGCGCAGTACAAGGTACCGGCCGAACGGAATCGGGTAGCGCGTCAGCGTTGTGGGGTCGAATGTTTGCGTGGTGGTGGCCATGCTCATGCCGTTGATGCTCACAAACTGCCAGAAGATCAGCAGTCCGGCCAAAAGCGGGGTCAGATTTCCGGGGTGGTTTGAGTGGACCGATTCCCATGCCAGATAACCGCTGAACCCCACCGGTCCAATCACCATCATCGCCAGCATCGGCCACACGATCACCCGCAGCAGAATTGCAAAGAACAGGCCGACCGCCTGCCGCGTTCCCGCGGGACGGCGCCGCAGAAATGTGTTCACGAACATCCGCCATCGCAGCCAGGCAACCGCCGCCAGCTGTACGCGCGCAGGAATCGGCGGCAACGCCGCAATTCCCGGGCCGGTGCTCAGCTCAGCCATGAAAGCTCCTGCTCGGGAGGCGCTTCGCCGCTGGCGCCCACAATTTCAAGAAAGATCTGTTCCAGATTTTGTTTTCCGGGCTCATGATGCGCCTGCTCTCCGGCCGCCTGCGAAGCCGCGCTCAACCGGCCCGCGCCGGCGCGCAATTCTTCAAGGGAACCCTGCGCCACCAGCCTGCCTTTGTGAATGATCGCCACGTGGGTGCACAGCCGCTCCACAATCTCGAGCACGTGCGAGGTGAGGAATACCGTGGCCCCGCGGGCAATCATCCGCTGCAGCATGATCTTGAGCGTACCGGCCGCCACTGCGTCAACACCCTCGAACGGCTCATCGAGAAACAGCACCTTCGGCCCGTGAATCACCGCCGCGGCCAGCGCCAGCTTCTTCTTCATGCCGTGCGAAAAATCGGCGATCAACTTCTTCGGCTCGCCGGCCAGGTTCATGAACTCGAGCAACTCCCGGGTTCGTTCGAGCGTGGTCGTTTTGTCGAGGCCGTACATCCGCCCCACAAAGCGCAGGTACTCGTTTGCGGTGAGGCGCGTAAACAGCGCCATGCCCTCGGGCACTACGCCGATCTGCCGTTTGATCTCAGCCGAATTTTCTGCCAGATCCTCGCCCAGAATGCGGATGCTGCCCGAAGTGGGCGCGAGCAATCCGGTCAGCATTTTGATGGTGGTGGATTTGCCCGCCCCGTTCGGCCCCAGAAACCCGAAGAACTGCCCCGCGGCCACGGTCAGATTCACTTCGTCGACGGCGGTAAAGTCGCCGAAACGCCGTGTAAGCGCGGTGGTGTCGATGGCCGGGGTCATCACGATTGTTATAGCAGGAGTCCGGCGAGGGCTAATGAAGGAAGGCGCCGGCCCGGCGCATTTCCCGGCGGCTACAACGGGCCTAGCCAATTCGAAGTCTACCAAGATAACGTCTACGGCACCTTCATGTGTTATCCGACACAGTAAGGTGCACGAACCTGTGATTCGATTAGGGACGCATCAGTCCTGAAACCGACAGCCGGCTATTGAATATCGCGCCCGTGCGGTGTCCAATAGCCCGGCGGCAAATCGCCCTGCGCCAACGGATCGGAGACATCTATGATCGTGGATCTCACAGCAAATGAGATTCGGAAGCCCCGGCAAGGCCGGCGGCCCGGGAGCATGTCCCAGACGCGATTCCGCCGCGCGGCGCCTCTCGTGGCGATAGTTCTGGCCGTTGGCGGGTGCTCGTCGTCCCCGCCTCCGATATCGGTGAGCCTCTCGCCGGCCTCCCCGCAGACAATCGATCAGGGCCAGTCGGTCAAGATCGCCGCAACCGTGACGAATGACGCGTCTGAAGGAGGGGTCAAGTGGGGCCTCAACGGTCTGGGTTCGCTCAGTTCCTCGACTGGCTCATCGGCAACCTACTATTCCCCGACGATGGGCATCGCCAGCATGCAAAAGGCGACGGTGACCGCCACGTCCGTGACGGATCCATCGAAGAGCGCTTCGCTGACCATCGCAGTCAACCCCCCTCCCACCATTCCCATCATCCAGGCGCTTCCAATCGGAACCGTGGGGACGCCCTACAATCAGACAATTGCGCTCACCGGCGGGACGGCCCCCTTTCAATGGAGCGTCTACAACGGGCCGATTGTGACCGGGTGGTATGTGGGCGGATCGGTGCCTGATGGATTGTCGCTGGACGCGGCTACCGGGGCGATCAGCGGAACCCCCGCCGCCGCCGGAACCTGGTGCTTTGAGGCGACCGTGACTGACGCCGCCGGCGCATTCGCGATTGACGGATTTCTTAGCATCCAGGTCGACCCTGCCGGTCCAACGGCAGCAAATCCGGTGCCGTTCCTGAACCAGCCGCTCATACCCGACGCCGTTGCCCCCGGTGGCCCTGCCCTTACGCTGAACGTGAGCGGAACGGGTTTCGTCTCCGGCGCAACCATCGACTTCAACGGCGCGCCACTGACGACGACGTTTGTGAACAGCGAGCATTTGGGCGCCCTTATCCCGGCAGCGACCGTCGCTGCTGCGGAGACGGCCTCGATAACGGTTGTGAACCCGGCTCCAGGAGGCGGCCCGTCCAACGCGGTTTATTTTCAGGTGGAGACCCCGCAAACAGCGATCAATTTCGCGAATGCGGCGAATTCTCCGCTGTCATTCGCTGGGCCGTCGGGATTCGGGCCGTTTGCGCTGGCGGCAGCAGACTTGAATCAGGACGGAAAGCCGGACCTCGCGATTTCAGACGACACCGTGGTGTATGTGATGCTCGGCAAGGGAGACGGCACGTTTGCAGCTGCGCCCGAATCTCCCGTCAAGATGCCAAGTCCGCCTTACGAAGACGGTATTTCGCCGGGCACAGGAAGCATGGCCGTGGGCGACTTCAATCACAGCGGCCACCCGGGGTTGGCGGTTGCGGAGTTTCAAACCATGGCCATAGCTATCATGCTGGGGAACGGGGACGGAACCTTCGCTCCGTCATCTGCAGCCTTCGCAGACCCGGAGGGTCTGTGGACAAACGCGGTCGAAGCAGCGGACTTCAATGCGGATGGCTACCTCGACCTTGCGATCATAAGCAGCGGGGGATCGCCCGTTGCCTTGGGATATGGGCGCGGCGCGTTCAATACAGCCGGATACCTCTGGGGCCAGGGCCTCCCGAGCCTCCCGGCGGGCGCGGCAGTTGGCGATTTCAACGGAGACGGGAAGCTGGATGTAGCCACGGCCAGCCCCGCCGGAACGACTCAGAATCCGAACTCGGACGTGGCTATATGGCTTGGCAACGGAGACGGGACATTCACACAGGCGACGGGCTCGCCAATTCGCCTCGGGCAAGATTCGTCCGCTATTGTCGCGGCCGATTTCAATGGCGACGAAAAGCTGGATCTGGCCGTGGCCGACTCCGGCGCAAACGCGGTCTTCATCTTGCTGGGGAACGGCGACGGAACGTTTCAGCCGCCGGTGACCGTTCCAGTTGGAGACGGCCCTGTCGCGATCGCGGTGGGAGATTTCAATAATGATGGGAAGCTCGATCTCGCGGTGGCAAACAATGGCGATGGTACAGTCACCCTCTTGCTGGGGAATGGCGATGGGACGTTTACAGAAGCGCCCGGCTCACCCTATGCAGTGGGGAGCGACGCCTTCGCAATCGCGGCCGCGGATTTCAACGGCGATGGAAAACTCGACTTGGCCGTGGCTAACGCCAACGACGGAACAGTATCCATCCTGTTGCAGCAGTAATGCCATCGCCGGGCGCCGGGTGGGAATGTTCATCACCAATAGGGAGATCAAACAGACATTCGATCGCTGGCAACTTCCCCGACGATGACAAGAAAATGGCCGGTCCCTTTCGAGAACCGGCCATAGGTCGGTTTCGCCAAGCGGCTCGCAGATTATTCGCCGCCGGATGCGCTGCGGGCGGTCACCACCACCTGCTCGGGCGCATCCACCTTGGCTCCGTCGTTCACCTTCAGCTTGAAGTTGGCAACTTCGGGTCGGCCGTTCGAGGGCGCCATAAAGCTCAGCTCATACTGGTTGTTGAGCCGCTGCTTGATGTCGTCGAGGAACGGAGAAAGCGACACCGGATTGCCCATGCCTATCCAGTAGCTGTTACCGCCCGTGGCGCCGGTCACCTGCAGCAGCAGGTTCTGGCCGGCGTTGGCCGCGAACAGGCTGCGGTTGAAGCGGCCCGCATCCTGCCAGTAGATGGAGTAGACCATCACGTGCGCCTTGACGGCGTCGTCGATGGCTGTCTGAACGTACGGGTCCTCGGGGTCGTAGCGGCGATCGTAGTTGTCCACGCCGTCGGTTACCATCACCACTTCGCGACGCGCGTCAGGATCGTTGGAGGGCCAGTTCTTCGCCAGAGCATCAAGGCTGAAGTACGGGCTCGCATTCACTCCAGACACGCTCATGGGAAGGTGCAATCCCTTCACTGCCTGGTCGCGATTCATGGTGAGCGGACCGGCCAGCGCCGCGCGGCCATTCTCCATGTAGCCAACCGTCACCGCCGCATTGGGCGGCAGGGTCTCGATGAAGCTGGCAACATCCTTCAACTGATTGCCCAGGCTCGAGCGCGCCGAGTCGTCAATCAACACGACCAGTTCGACTTTGCTATCGGGGCCCCGCAGGGGTTCGAGGCCCGTGATGCTGGTGGTTTTGCCGTTCACCTTCAGGCTCAGATCCTGCGGGTTGACGGCGGCCGGGGCGGCGTTCTTCGCGGGCAGAACGGTAATCACCGTCTGTCCCTGCCCAAGCTGATTCTCACTCGATGCAAATGCCGGCATTGATGCGATCATCGAACCGGCAACTACACATACTGCTGCTGCAAATACTGTCCTTTTCATATCAGTCTCACCTCCAGGGCGGTTCGCCGATCCGTCTTGCCCTTCAGCTAAACCCGCCTCACCTTCGCCTTGTTAGATGAACCGTGCTGTCGATCGGGTTACAGTTCTTTTCGCTTGCGCCGCATGGTTCAGGCAAGCTGATGAACACAGGTTCCGCGATGAAGTTGCGCGCTTGCGAATGCGGTTTTGTCGAGCGAAAAAATCGCATCCAATCTGCGTCTTTTGCGCGGTCTCGCCCGTCAATTTAGGCTTGTATATGAAACATGCCCCCCACTTCCCCAGCGGCCGGCCGCAGCGGCATTGAGGCTTTTCGTTCACGTGACTTCCGCCGCTACCAGTTGGCGCGTGTCATGGCTATCCTCGGAGCGGAGGCCCAATCCGTCGCCGTTGCGTGGCAGATTTACTCCATCACCCACCTGGCCATCGATCTCGGCTATACCGGTCTCGCGCTGTTTTTGCCGGGGCTCATTTTTTTGCTGCCTGCGGGCCACGTCGCCGATCGCTTCGACCGGCGTCACGTCATTCTCATCTGCTACTCGCTGCAGATGGTCTGCAGCCTCACTCTGGTGCTGCTCGCCTGCCGGGGCTCCGAGAGCATCCTCGCCATCTATGCGGTGCTGTTTCTGGTTGGGACGGGCCGCGCCTTCTCCGGTCCGGCAAGCTCCGCGCTGATTCCGCACCTTGTTCCCGAGGAGCACTTCGTAAACGCTGTCACCTGGGGCGGAGCCATCTTTCAGCTGGCCAACATCACCGGTCCCGCGCTTGGCGGCCTGTTCTTCACGCTTCCGCTTGGGAGCCGCCTGCGCGGCGCAGGGTTTGAGGGCGCAGGCATCGTCTACCTCTTCACGCTGGGCACGCTGGCGTGGTTTGTCACGCTGGTCGGCACTCTCCACGTTCGCCCCGGGCGAATGGAACATCGCGCCCTTTCGCTCGATGTGATGCTGGCCGGATTCCGCTACGTGCGGCGCGCTTCAATGCTGCTCGGCTCCTTCTCTCTTGACCTCTTCGTTGTCTTGCTGGGCGGAGCAACGGCGCTGATGCCCATCTTCGCCCACGACATTCTTCGCCAGGGCCCCCGCGGACTCGGACTCTTGCGCGCCGCGCCCGCCATGGGCGCCGTCACCATGTCGCTGATGATGGCTCGCTTCCCCATGCGCCGGCGCGCCGGGCGCTGGCTCTTCGTGTGCGTCACCATCTTCGGCGCTGCCACCATCGTCTTCGGCCTCTCGCGCTCGCTTTGGATCTCACTCGTCGCGCTGGCCGTCGCCGGAGCTGCGGACACCATCAGTGTCATCATCCGCGGTTCGATTCTCCAATTGGCTACGCCGCCCCAGATGCGCGGCCGTGTGAGCGCGGTCAACTCGCTCTTCATCGGCGCGTCAAACGAACTGGGCGAATTCGAAAGCGGGCTTACTGCGCAATGGTGGGGCGCCGTCCGCGCCACTGTTATCGGTGGCCTGGGTTCGCTGGCCGTCGCCGGCCTCTGGTCGGTGTTCTTTCCCGGCCTGCGCAAGGCGGGCGAACTGACCGCCGAGTCGCTACGCGCGCAGATCGATGCGGAGGAGACGGCGCCTTGACACCAAGCGCGGCGCGGTCCTTGCTGACCCGCTTTCCTAATCCATGTCGCTCGATTTCGATTGCAGGTATTTGTCGAAGGGAATCTCGAAATAGAAAAGTTGCTCGCCGTCGGCATTGCGCAACATCTTGAGGTAGAGTTTTGCGCCGCGCAGCGGATGGGGAAGGTCGGAGACGTCGTAGAACAGGAAACCGGCCCGGGTGGTGTGCGGTTCCACGGCCAGCGCCTGGTACTCGAAGGTATCGAAGTCCTCCTGAATCTCCTTGATGCTGCCCTTGGCTTTCAGCTTGATGCCGGGAATCGGTCCCGGCATCGGAATCTTGCCTCCCTCGCGGTCCTTGCGCGTCATCAGCCGTACCACGTCTTCCGGCTCGGCGGCCTGGATGCGGTCGCCGGCTGCCGTTTCAAAGAGAATCCTCGCGTCGCGAAGCGAGATCGGGCGGTCGCCCATGTTGGTCACGATCAGCCGCACCGGCATTACGCCGTGGCTCAGGTAATCCACTTTGAAGATCGATGCCTTCTTTCTGGTGTCGTAGGGCTCGGCGGCGATGGCTACCTGTTCTTTCTCGTGCACCTCAACGGCTGCAAATGATGTGGCGGGCTGCACCGGTGGCGGCGTATGATCGCTGGCCAGAACCGGCAAGGCAAGCCAGAATGCAACCAGAGGAATGGACCGAAGATTTCTCACCGTCCTCGAGGGTATCATCGTAAGGTTAGACATCATGAAGACAAATTGGGTTAGACGTTTTGCGGCAGAAACCGGCTACACGCTCATTCTGCTGTTCTACAACCTGGCCTTTCTCCTGGTACTTGCCGTTACTTCCCCCCTCTGGCTGTGGCGAAAATCGTCGGTCGACAAGCACAGCGAAGGGCTGGCTGAGCGCCTCGGGCGCGTCCCGCACAAGCTCGCCGTCCGCCGGGACGACTACAGTCTACCCGTTATCTGGCTCCATGCTGTCTCGGTCGGCGAGGTGCTGGCTGTCAGCTACCTCGTCAGCGAGTTCGACTGGGCCTTCCCCGGCTATCGCCTGCTCATCTCCACCACCACCGAAACCGGCAACGCGCTGGCGCGGGAACGCTTCGGCTCCAACCGCGTTTTCTACTGTCCGATTGACGTCCCCTGGGCCGTGACCGCCTATATGAAGGCGATCAAGCCGCGCCTGCTGGCGCTGGTTGAGACAGAGTTCTGGCCCAACCTTCTAAGCGAATGTTTTGAACGCAGGATCCCCGTAGCCGTGATCAACGCGCGCATCTCTGACCGTTCCTATCCGCGCTACAGGCTTTTCCGGCCTGTCTGGGAGCCCATTCTTTCCCGGCTCTCCTGCCTGCTGGCGCAGAGCCCCGAAGATGCCGAGCGTTTGAAGAACATCGGCTGCAAACCCGAGCGGATCACGATTACCGGCAACCTTAAATTCGACGTCCGCGCGGCGCACGAATCAAAGGCCACGGCTCTCATCAAGGAATTGGCGCCAAACTGCAAATTCCTGATTGCGGGCAGCACCCTCGAAGGCGAAGAGGCCCTGCTGCTTGAGGTCTGGCCGCAGCTTACCAGGTTCAATCCCGACCTGGTGCTCGTAATTGCGCCGCGCCATCCTGAGCGTTTTCACTTCGTCGCCGAGCGCATCCACCGTTCGGGGCTCAAATGGGTTCGCCGCAGCCACTGGGATCTGGAGCCCGAAAACTTCCACGAGCCGGTGCGCCCCGGCGAGATTGTGCTTCTCGATACCATCGGCGAACTGGCTTCAATGTACTCGGTCGCATCGATTGCCTTTATAGGCGGCAGCCTGGTCCCCTCGGGAGGTCACAACCCCCTTGAGCCGGCCCAATTCGGCGTTCCCATCATCATGGGCCCCTATTATGAGAACTTCCGCACCATCGTGGACGATCTGATTGAGCACAAGGCAATTTGCATCGCCAAGCGCTCCGAGTTCGCAGCGGCGCTCATCGGGCTGTTTACCGACCCGGCAAACTCCACCGCGATGGGCAAACGCGCCTGGGAGGTCTTCAATCGCCAGGCGGGCGCCACGGGCCGCACCATCAAGGCGCTCCATGCGCTGCTGAAGGAGCGCGTTAAGTGACCCAGGCCGCCCGCCCCTGGCTGGCGCCGCTCGTTCCCATCTACCGCTTCGGGATCGCGCTGCGTGGCCTCGCGTTGCGCACCGGCCTTGAGCCCATCCGCCGGCTCCGTTCGCCCGTGGTAAGCATCGGCAATCTCTCAACCGGTGGCTCCGGCAAAACCCCGCTTGCGATCGCGCTTGCCCGGGCGCTCAGGGAGCGCGGATTGCGCGCGGACGTGCTCTCGCGCGGTTACGGCCGAACCGGCAAATCCGCGGCGCGTGTCGATCCCGATGGAACAGCCGAGGAATTCGGTGACGAGCCGCTGGTCATCGCCCGCGAAGCCGGAGTTCCGGTCTACGTTGCCGCCCAACGCTACCAGGCCGGATTGCTGGCGGAACGGGACTCAACTTCCGGAACCCTCATCCATCTTCTCGATGACGGATTCCAGCACCGCCAGCTCCATCGCGACGTTGACATTCTGCTGGTGTCGGGCGCCGATCTCCAGGATCGCCTGCTTCCCGCAGGAAATCTGCGCGAACCGCTGCATGCAATCAGCCGCGCCACGGTGGTTGCGCTCACCATGCCTGAAGCGCCGAGTCCAGGCGCGCCGAGTCCAGGTGCGCCGAGTATGGAGCAATCGCTCTTGAGCCGCGGCCTTTGGCGGGGTCCGGTCTGGCGTCTTCATCGCCGCATGCAGGTCCCCGTCATCGAGGGCCCGGTTGTCGCCTTCTGCGGCATTGCGCGCCCCGGCCAGTTCTTTGCCGGGCTTGAAAACCCGGGTGTCGACGACGCGGGCCTCCACGTGGCCAGCCGCATCGCCTTTGCCGATCACCACCGCTACGACCGGCACGACATCGACTGCATTCTCGAGGCTGCGCGCACCATCCGGGCGGCTGCACTTGTAACAACTGAAAAGGACCGCGTTCGCCTTGCGCATCTCTTCCCGTCGCTTGCGGCG
>Ga0326727_10011478_pt1 | contig 20605 bp, 22 predicted proteins | sample MB2enrmetagenome_FD_207643 | JGI IMG/M metagenome (GOLD analysis project Ga0326727, IMG submission 207643) | Lab enriched peat soil microbial communities from McLean, Ithaca, NY, United States - MB29MY | ecosystem: Environmental > Terrestrial > Soil > Wetlands > Peat | place: USA: New York...
CGAGCGGTAAATCGCCCCGCGATACCGGTCGTCCAGCAGAGCGGCGTAGATCGTGGTGGGATCGCAATCGAGCTTCATGCCGATGCGCAGGCGGTTCTCGAAGACCGCCGCGATCAGCGGGCGCTCCTCGGCCAGTTTGCCCTCCTTTTCCACCAGGGATGCCAGCGTCACCGTGGCATGCGCGTCCGCCACGGCATGAAGGTCGCGCCACGCTTCGCGGAAGCGGCCGGTCATGATGCGGCAGAGGCGCTCGGGGGTGGTGTGGCGGCTGAGCCGGTAAGTATCTGGAAACAGGTAGCCTTCGAGCGTGGGGGCGCGCGGGTCCAGGTCGCGGACGAGGGCCGGGTCGCGGGCGGCGGCCAGAAAAGCGCCGGCTGGGAAAAGACCCAGGTGCCCGGCGGCGGCGGCGATATCGAACATGTTGCGGCCCTCCGGCACGACCAGTTCGTAATAGAAGATGTCGCCGCGGGCGATGCGGTTATAGACTTCCAGGGGCGAGGCCGGGCGCTCGAAGCGGTATTCGCCGGCCTGGAGCACGCGCCCGCGCTCGATCAGCCGGACCAGCAGAAACTCCCAGCGGCCGCGAATCACTCCGACGCGCACGAGCAGATCGGCGATGGCGCCGGTGCCGGTGCCGCGCGGGAATTCGACGAAGACTTCACCCTGGAATCCGCGATACGGCCGCGCTACCTCGTAAGCGGCCCAGCCGGCCGCCAGGGCCGCCAGCGCGAGGGCCGAGAAGATCGCCCGCCGCGCTCTCATAACGAATCGAGGTAACTTTGCAGCAGGATCACGGCGGAGAGGCGGTCCACGGCGGCGGCGCGCTTTTCAATGCCGATGCCGCTCGAGCGCAGCACGCGGCCGGCTTCCACGCTGGTCAGCCGCTCGTCCCAGTACTTTACCGGCAAGCCGGTGCGCGCTTCGAGAAACCCTCCGAACTCGCGCACCCAGGCCGATTGGCGGCCTTCCTGGCCCCCCATGTGAATGGGATTCCCCATCAGGATCAGCCCCACTTCGCGCTCGCGGACTATGCGTTCGAGAGCGGCCAGGTCAGTGCGCTTGTTGGTGCGATCGAGGTTGGGCAGCCCCTGGGCGGAAATGCCGAGGGGGTCGCTGATGGCCATGCCGATACGTTTCTTGCCCAGATCGAGGGCCAGGATGCGGGTTCCGCCGGTGTGCAAACAATTTCATTATACGTGCTACATTCGAGTCGAGGATCTTCGCGTCCGTAACAGTGGCCAGCAAGCCTCTCAACGACACCGTCAATGCCGTGCAGGAAGCGCGGCACCTGGCATTGCCCGTGGTGGCGATGGGTGTGGTGATCGCGGTGCTGTACTTCGGCCGGCTGTTCTTCATCACTTCGGCCGTCGCGGTGGTGATTGCGTTCATTCTGGAACCGTTCGTGACGCTGCTGATGCGGGCGCGATTTCCGCGCAGCCTGGCGGCCTTCGTGGTGTGCTCGGTGGCGCTGCTGTTCCTGTACGTGATCGGGCTGGGCGCCTATTCGCAGCTTTCGGGCATCTACGAAAACCTGCCCACCTACGGACAGCGCATCGGCGACCTGGTGGATGGCTTCCGGCAGAAGATCCAGAGCGTCGAGGAGCGCACCTACCGGATGGTTATTCCCGGGCGGCTGCGGCAGCAGGAAGAGGAGCGGCTAAAAGCCCAGCAGGCGGCGGCCAAGAACCGCAAGGCGTCTAAAGCCGCACCGCCCCCCGTTTTTGCGCCTCCACCTCCGCCCACCGAAGAGCGCATCCCCATCGGCGAGTACCTGTATTCCAGGCTCAACTCGTTCTACGAAATTCTGCTGATGGCTTCGTTCATTCCTTTTCTGGTCTACTTCATGCTGAGCTGGCGGGACCACATCAACCGCAGCTTCCTGCAATTCTTCCACGGCGAAGACCGCCTGGTGGCGGCGCGCAGCCTGCAGGGCATCGCGGAGATGGTGCGCGCCTTCGTGGTGGGCAACTTCCTGCTGGGATTGCTGCTGGCGGTGACCAGTTCGATGATGTTCTGGATCGTGCGGCTCCCCTACCCTTTCCTGGTGGGACCGCTGAGCGGTTTTCTGAGCCTGGTGCCCTACGTGGGCCTGCCGCTGGCCATGCTGCCGCCGCTATTCTCGGCGGTGGCAGTGAATACCGTGGCGGTGTACGTCTTCGTGATGATCTCGGTATGCCTGCTGCACCTGATCGCGCTGAACATACTGTATCCCAAGATCGTGGGATCGCGCGTGCACCTGAATCCGCTGGTGGTGACCTTCTCCCTGATGCTGTGGGGCTTCCTGTGGGACGCTCCCGGCCTGCTGCTGGCCATTCCGCTGACGGCCGGTCTGAAAGCCGTCTGCGACAACGTCAGAGGCCTGCGGCCCATCGGGAAGTTTCTGGGAGACTAGCAGCCAGGCGCTCCAGCGCTACTCCGCCCGCTCACTGAGCTTCCACAGGATCTGCCGCAGCATGCCCATGAGCACCGGGGCGTCGCGTGCGGCGATATCCAGCCGCCGCACCAGGCGGCGCGTTTTCTCGAGCGTCGAAGCCGCTGTGAGCGGATTCACGTAGCCGCTCCGGCCCAGCGCCTCCATCAGCATCTGGGTGATCTGCTCGCGCTCGGCGGCCCCGGCCCTTTGGATCTTCTCCGGCCGGGCGCGCACCGCCCGCGGATCGCGCGCCATCTCGTAAAGGCACAGCGCCACAGCCTGGCCCAAGTTCATGGAAAGGCTGGCGTCCACCGTGGGGACGCGCATGAGCCACTGGCAATGGCTCAGGTCGTCGTTGGTGAGGCCGAACTTTTCGGAGCCGAACAGCAGCGCCACGGGGCCCTGGGCCAGCGCGCGCCGGATGAGCCTCGCGCCGTATTCCAGCCGGCGGATGGGATGCTGCAACTCGCGGTGGCCCACCGAGGTGGTCCCCACTACCAATTTCGCATCCGCCACGGATTGGGCCACCGTGGGAAACTCTTCGGCCGACCGCAGCAGCGGCGCGGCTCCCACCGCCGAACGGGCCTCGCGGAACGCTACGTCATACGGCTGGACCACGCGCAGGCTCGCGAACCCGAAATTCGCCATGGCACGCGCCGCGGCGCCGATATTGAGCGGGTTGCGGGTGGCCACCAGCACCACGCGCAGGTTATCTTTCCAGTCGGGCGGAATGTTCCGATGGTAACCCAAAACCGGCGTTGCAGATTCGCAAGTTATGGGTGATGCCGGTTCAACTCGATCTCGCGGCTGCGCAATTGCCTCCGGGAGGTGCATTTCGGACGCAACTTCGGGGTGGGGGGCGATCCAGGCGTTGAGCGGACTCAAGCGCGTTTATGGGTCCTAATCCGGCCGAATCGCTCGGAATGACTTGAATAACCAGGAGTTCCGCTCCTCTTGAGGGTCACAATGGCGGTATGGACGTTTCCCGTCAACGTGCTGTGTGTGGCTGGAGATGACAAGCCGAAAGGACTTATCGGTACTAATCCGGTGTCGATCAGGGCAATTGGCCATTTTGCGGGCATTGAAAAGCGGATGGGATGGATCCCGGAAGGACACGAACAAGCAGTGCTGAGCTTCTTGGGAAAGAAGCGGGCCGCCAAGCTCGTGCCCTCATTCGCAGAGGAAGCGAAATCAATCAGACTCTACACCGCTCCGAACCGATACGATGATGCTGTCAGAGCGCCAAACATGGTGTCCTCGTGATAGGTGCGAAATCCGGTCTCGTCCTCGGCTGCTCCCACTGCAACCATCAGAGGAATCAGATGATCTTCCTGTGGATGGCAAAGTCGTGCGGATGGCGCGGCGCTCCAATCGACAAGCCTCTCCGAGCGCTTTGTCAACGGCGTTTCGCACAACGTCTCGGTGAGCCATGAGTCGAACGCTTTGGATGGAGCTATGCCGGCCGGACCCATTTGTCTCAGGTTGTGATAGCTCAAGCCACTCCCAACAATGAGAACACCCTCGGAACGAAGTGGCGCAAGGGCCCGACCGATCGCGAGATGCGCGGCAGGATCGTAGTCGGCGCGGATCGAGAGTTGCACGATCGGCATGTCAGCTTCCGGGTACATGACATAGAAAGGTGCGAACACGCCGTGATCGTAACCGCGATCGACATCCAGGTCGGTTGGGAAGCCTGCGCTGTTAAGAAGCCCTTGTACGCGCTTTGCGAGATTCGGGTCGCCGGGGGCGGGATATTTCACGCGGAAGGTGAACTCCGGAAATCCAGAGTAGTCATAAAGCATGGGCGGGTTAGGGCTAGCCTGGACAGCGAGCCGGTTCCCTTCCCAGTGGCCCGAGATCGCCAGAATCGCTTTCGGGGCTACAGGAAGCTCCTTAGGCATCTCCTTGAGAGATTGTTCAAGAACATCGAAGTACGGCATAAGGTCTTTGATCCAGGGCCACGGACCTCCGCCATGGGAGATGAAGTAGGTGGGTAGCTTGAATGACTTTGATTCAGTGTGGTTCATTTACGTGCTCCTGAGTATTGGCATGAAGGTGCGGGAGCGGCTTCCGCACCTCACTAAGCTTGTCAGATCTGTGTCGCAGGCTTTGCGGTGAGGACGCCGGTGAAGCTGGGGCGGTACTGAAGGAAGACCAGCACCCACAGCACAGAAGCCACCAGAGCCGGCGCAATGCTCGCCGGCGCAAGCGTCAGATGAAACGCAAGGATGTTGTAAAGCTCCGCCGCCAACAGTGTCAGCGCAAGCGGCACGAAGTAACCCGATAGCAACAGCAACCCGCCGAGCACTTGAATCGCGAAGAAGAACGCGGAAAAATGCGATTCACTGACGGAGACAAGAAACTGGATCGCGGGCGGATTCGCCGGGGGCGGCTGGTGGATGAAATTGAGAAATCCATTCAGCCCGAAGACCGCGAAGATCAGCCCCAGCAAATAGCGAGCAACGATGGCAGCCATCTTCATGCGGCAACTCCCTCGAGGCTTCGCGCGTGGGTCTGCACGGCCTGAAGATGCGGCGCAAGAAACACGCCGCGATCATGCCCCTGGTTCAGAGCCGCTGTTCCACCCGCGGTGAGGAAGGTCGCGTCAGTCAAGCCAAGGAACCCAAATACGGACCGCAGATATGGCTCCACGAAATTGAACGAGGCCATCTGCGTCTGCGCGTCGTATATGCCGCCGGTTGCAATGATAAAGGTCGCCTTCTTGCCGACGATCAGGCCCTTCGGCGTTCCGTTCGCGTAGGAAAAGGTCCTTCCGACACGCGCAATCTGGTCGATCCATAGCTTGAGCACGGAGGGCACACCGAAGTTATGCATCGGCACGCCGACGACGTACTCATCGGCCTGCTCCAATTCGGCGAGCAGGGCATCGGAGAGCGAAAGCAGTTCCTTCTGCTGCGGGGTGCGAGCCTCCTCTGGCGTGTAGACGGCACCTATCCATTCCGCGGCGATTGGCGGCATTACTGTTGCGTTGAGGTCACGGTCAATGACCCTTCCATCCGGGTGTGAAGCCTTCCATTCGGCGACGAACGCAGCGGTTAGCTCACGGGAGACTGACCGACCGTAGACTGGGCTGGAATCGATATGAAGCAGCGTTGGCATAGCCAAAAACCTCCTACACGACAATTGATGAGTAATCAACACATGTCGATTCCAAAAATGAACAAGTGTCGCATTAGCCTGCGGGAAGAGATATTCTTAAAGCTGCAATGGCCGAATCGCTCCAATCCGCCGCCGAGACGACGGATCCACGCATCCTGCGCAGCCGGCGTATGCTCATGGAGTCACTAGCCAAGCTTCTGATTAAAAAGGATTTCGAAGACATCTCCGTGCAGGAGATCGCCGACGAGGCAACCCTGAACCGCGGCACCTTTTATCTCCACTACCCGGACAAGAACGCACTGCTGCAGGCCATGACAGGCGCCCGATTCCGCGACCTTATAGAGCGCCGCGGTCTCACCTTTACCAATTGCAGTGGAGCATTGCGCGCCATGGCTCTCGGCGTCTGCGACTATCTCGCCGAGAACACAAGCTGCCCCGAGCAATTGGCTCGGATACCGCTCGAAGGCTCCATCATCCCGGTCGTCGAGGGTATGTTCAAGGAAGGCATTTCCCGTCATGCGCTGGCACCCGGTGTCGATGCGGGATTGCTGGCGACCACGGCGGCTTGGGCCGTCTTCGGGGCTGCGCGCCTCTGGTTTCAGACCCCCGACCGCATCCCGGCTGAGGAGATGGCCGCCAAGATTGAAACCATGGTAGGGCCGATCATTCTTAGCGGCTACCAGTAGCTGAACTCGTCCGGGACGCACCGGCGGTCAGACGCGTTTTTCTAAATCTCCCCAGGTGTGGGGGGTCCAAGGAAACACTGGGACGAGCCGGTCACGCTAGGGATGTCGGCGACTCGTTGAAATGGCTCTGATCGGATTAGGAACGATAAGTCGGCTTGTGACAGCCGACTTCTGCCCGGATCACGCCACGGAAGCGGTCCGCCAGCATGGTAACCCCCAACCCCCCAAACCCGCTTGGGCATCTCCGGCGGCGCGCCAGCAGGCCCAGATTGCCGCCCTCGAGAAGCAACTGGCGGACGCTAAACAGCAGGTGCAGGATATCGCCGTGAAGGCCATCGAGGGCGCCAGCGGCTCGAAGGCCCTCTCCCACATCAACCAGATCGCCATGGAGCAGGCCAAGAACCGGCCCCAGGGATAATGCCGGCGCCTTTGGCCGCAACCTGCGTTAAACTGGGAATATTCTAGGCGGATCTACTTGAATCGGTTTGTGTTTGCAGCCCTTCTGGCCACTGCTGCGGCGGCTACCGGCGCCGCGCAGGAGACCGGACAACTGGACGCCAGCCGGACTCTTTTCACGGTAATGGCGGCCATCAACGCGGTCGGCTACAGCGCCGATCTTGCGTCGCCCAACAACCATCCGCTGCGCGATGCCGTGCGCGCGGAGATCGCCAGGCGCAATCCTCCCTCGCTTCCGGCCTTGAAGGAGTTTTTCGACGCGCATCACAAGCGCACCGATTCGGCGGAACTGGCGCAATACATCTCCTTCGCGCTGACGTGCAACGGGCCCCCGAATTTCGCCATTGCGAACATGCGGGACGTGGATATCCCGCCCGATGTGACCCCCATGATGGGCCTATCCCCGCTGCTGGCAGCCTTTTACAAGGAGGCCGGCATCGAGGATCTGTGGAAGCGCTCGCAGCCGGCCATCGATCAGTACATCGAGCGCTACCATGCTCCCGTCGCCGAGGCCGTGCTCCAGGTCAATGCCTACCTGCGGCAGCAGACCTCCGGATTCAGGGGGCGCCATTTCCAGATCTATATCGAGCTGCTGGGGGGACCCAACGAGGTTCAGACGCGCAGTTACGGCAACGAATTCACCATTGTCATCACGCCTTCTCCCGAACCGCGCATCTTCGACGTGCGGCACGCCTACCTGCAGTACCTGCTGGATCCCCTGGCCACCCGCAACGAGGAGATTCTCAACCGCAAGAAGGCGCTCGCCGACCACGCCGCGCGGGCTCCCGCGCTGGACGATTCTTTCAAGGACGATTTTCTGCTGCTGGTCACCGAATCGCTGGTCAAAGCCGTCGAAGCGCGTCTGGACCACAAGCCCGATGGACCCGCGCAAGCGCTTCGGGAAGGCTTCATCCTGGCGCCCTATTTCGCCGAGAAACTGCCGGTCTTCGAGAAGCAGGAAGAGTCCATGCTCATCTACTACTCCGAGATGGTGAGGGCCATCGATTTGCCGAAGGAAGATGAACGGCTCAGCTCGGTGGAGTTCAACCGCTACGCCGCCGCCCGCCCCACCGTGCCGGTGGCCGCGCCGCCGCCTCCTCCGCCGCTGACCGGCGCGGAGAAAACTTTGGACGATGCCGAGCGGCTTTATGCGTCCCGCGAACTGGAACCGGCCAAGAAGCTTTATCTCGACCTCCTCCAGCAAACCGACCGGCAGAGCCTGCATGCCGCGGCCTACTATGGGCTGGCGCGCATCGCCGCTTTGCAGAAGGATCCCGAGGCGGCTGAGCGCCTGTTCAACAAGGCGCTGGAGAGCGGTCCCGAACCGGCGGTGAAGGCCTGGGTGCTGGTATACCTCGGACGGCTGTCTCTGGCCTCGGGAGACCGCGACCAGGCGGCCAAACATTTTCAAGAGGCTTTACACGTAGAAGGCGCCTCGCCGGCAGCTCAGCAAGCCGCCACACTGGGGGCGCAGCAAAGTTCGAAACCATAAAGGAAAGCTGAAGGAGCTTGGAATGAAACGACTGATTCTCACCGGTATCCTGGTATTGGCGACCGGTTTCTCGGGCCTCATGGCGCAAAAGAAGAAGAAGGGCGATGACAACGCGCAACAGGCCGCCCAGCAGACTCCCGGACCACACGTGAAATCGCAGGCCGAAGCGGAAGCCGTCCAAGCTTTGGGCAAGGCCGAGGATGCCCAGGATCAGGATGCGATCATCGCGGCCTCTGAAAGCCTGCTTGCCAAATTCGCCGACACCGAGTTCAAGGACCTTGCCCTGCTGCTGGAGGCCAAAGCCTACCAGGCGAAGGGTGACTCCGCCAAGGCCCAGATTTTTGCCGAGCGTTCCCTCGAAGCCAATCCGAAAAATTATCAGACCACCATGATGCTCGGCGAGCTCCTGGCCGCCCACACCGGCGAGCACGATTTCGACCGCGATGAGAAACTGAAAAACGCCGAGAAGTACCTGAACGACGCCATTACCGCGGCGGGGACCGCTCCCAAGCCCAACCCGGTGGTTTCCGACGCCGCCTGGGACGCGGCCAAGAAGCAGATCATTGCCGAAGGCCACAACGGGCTGGGAATGGTCGCCCTGGATCGCAAGGATTACGATGGCGCCATCAAGGAATTTCAGACGGCCTACAGCGGCGATCCACAGCCCGCCTACCAGGTCCGCATGGCGTCGGCCCAAATTTCCGCCGGCAAGTTCGACGACGCCATCGCCATCTGCGAGAAGCTTATGGCCGAACAGCAGTTGCCTGCCCAGATACGCCAGGTAGCCCAGGCGGTGCGCGCGCAGGCGCTCAGCAAGAAGAACGCCTCCGCCCCCGCCGCCCCCAAGCAGTAGCTTCATGCGCGCGGAGCTGGCCAGTCTGGAGTCGAGACTCCAATACAGGTTCTCTACCCCAGCCTTGCTGCACCGCGCGCTGACCCACAGCTCGCTCGCCCACGAAGCTCGCGGCGCCAGGGGCGAGCCATGCGAAGATAACGAACAGTTGGAGTTCCTGGGCGATTCCATACTGGGATTTCTGGTCTCCGAGGCCCTGGTCCGGCGCTTCCCCGCCTGCCGCGAAGGGGATCTCTCCAGCCGCAAGGCCTACTTGGTGAGTGCCGCGCACCTGCATGGCGTGGCCCGGCGGCTTGAGCTGGGCGATCACCTCGAGTTGGGGCGCAGCGAGGAAATGAGCGGCGGCCGCGGCAAGAAGACGCTCCTGGCGGACGCCGTGGAGGCCATCCTCGCCGCCATATACCTGGATGGCGGCATGGAAGCGGCGCGCGCCTTCGTGGCCGGTCATATTCTCGACGCGCCTTACACGGCCGACGAGGAAGCCGGCACCGATGTCCAGCCGGCGGTCGCCAATTTCAAGAGCGCTCTTCAGGAACTGGCCCGCGTCCGCAACCTGCCCCAGCCTCGCTATGTCGTCGTGCGCGAGCGCGGCCCCGAGCACTCCAAGGTCTTTACGGTGGAAGTCAGTCTGGGAAAGGATTCCGCGGGCCAAGCGGATGGACGCACCAAGAAGGTCGCCTCACAACGCGCCGCCCGCCTGGTTTACGAGCGCCTGCTCGAAGCGTCCCCCGCCGATCCAGGCTCGGCCACCGAGTAACGCCGGCCCAGCCGGCAATCCGCGTAATCGAGCACCGGCGGCGGCAGCACCGGCGCTGCCTGAACTGCCAGGGTGACGGACCGCGCGGCCACCGTGCCATCGAAGCCCTCGGCCAGCAGTGTGTAATGCGTGGTGTGCTCCGGCACGATCACCAGGCAGTGCGCCGCCCAGGGGTACACTCCCGAGATGAATGGCGAAATGCGCACCGATTTGGCGTTCTCCACGCGGTAACACAGCGTGGCCTTCTCGCCCTTCACCAGCATTCCCACGGAGGCGTAGAAGCGCACGATCCGCACCGGCCCCGGCCGCGCCGCCCGCGCATGAACCCACGAACCGCCAGCCGGTTGCGGCGCCTGCGCGATCACCCACACCGCCGCCACGATTCCCGCCGCCGCCGCCACTTTGGAGAAACGCGCCAGCATCCCCATAGTCCTGTCTCTAGAGTCCGACATTTGGACCGTGTTTTCAAGTGCGCTACCCTCATACTTCATGGCTATTCGTGTCGTTCAGGTCGATGCCTTCACCAATCGGCCTTTTGCGGGCAATCCAGCGGCCGTTTGCGTGCTTCGCGAACCTGCGCCGGATGCCTGGCTGGCCGCGGTGGCGCGCGAGATGAATCTCTCGGAGACCGCCTTCCTCGTGGCGCGAAACGATGGCTATAGCCTGCGCTGGTTCACCCCAGCCGTGGAGGTAGCTCTTTGTGGCCATGCCACGGTTGCCGCGGCCCATGTTCTCTGGGAAGACGGGCACCTTCCGGCCGGACGCCAGGCCCGCTTCCATACGCGCAGCGGCCTGCTGCTCGCCGACCGGCGCGGCGAGTGGATCGAGCTCGACTTCCCCGCCGAAATCGCCTCTCCCGTGGAACCGCCTCCGGCTCTGCTTGCGGCCTTGCGCGCCGAGGCCGGCGCGGTTTGCCGCAACCGTTTCGACTACCTGGTGGAACTGGCCTCGGAAGAGGCCGTGCGCGCCGTCAAGCCCGATTTCACGGCGCTCCGCAAACTGGAGATCCGCGGCGTCATCGCTACCGCGCGCGCATCCGAAACCGGCTTCGATTTCGTCTCGCGCTTCTTCGCCCCCGCCGTGGGCGTGGATGAGGACCCCGTGACCGGCTCGGCGCACTGCGCGCTGGCGCCCTATTGGGCCGGGCGTCTGGGCAAACTCGAGATGACCGGCCACCAGGTCTCCGCGCGCGGCGGGGTGGTGCGCGTGAAACTGATCGGCGACCGCGTCATCCTGGGCGGCCAAGCCGTGACGGTGATGACGGGGGACCTGCTGGCCTAGCGGCCCGGCGCGCCCATGCTACACTCCCAGCATGCCGGACCCGCGCGATGTCCCCGATGATCCGCCGCCGTTCCTGGGCACCTGGAACCGGGTGTACGCCGCCGTTCTGGTCTACCTGGCCGCGATCGTCGCACTTCTCTACTGGTTCACACGAGCCTGGCAATGAGGCCCCTCGACTGGATCGTGCTGGTGGTCTCGCTGGTTTCCATCGTGGTCTACGGCCTGTACCGCAGCCGGGGCAGCAATACCGTGGATCGCTACCTGCTCGCGGACAAGACCATGCCCTGGTATGCCATGGCGCTATCCATCATGGCCACCCAGGCCAGCGCCATCACCTTCATCTCCACCACCGGGCAATCCTACGCGGATGGCATGCGCTTCGTGCAGGCTTACTTCGGGCTGCCCATCGCCATGGTGATCGTCAGCGCCATTCTGGTGCCGGCTTTTCATCGCGCGAAGGTCTACACCGCTTACCAGTACCTGGAGCAGCGCTTCGACGGCAAGACGCGCACGCTCGCCAGCCTCATTTTCCTGTGCCAGCGCGGCCTCTCCGCGGGTCTCACCATCTACGCGCCGGCCATCGTGCTCTCCATCATCATGGGCTGGCCCGAGCGCGCGACCACCACCCTGATGGGCGGCGTAGTGGTTATGTACACGGTGCTCGGCGGCATCAAGGCGGTCACCTGGTCGGACGTGCAGCAGATGGGCGTCATTATCCTGGGACTGCTGGTGGCCCTGATCACCGTGATCGTGCTCCTGCCCGCGCCGGTCGGTTTCGGCGACGCCGTGTATCTCGCGGGAGCGGCCGGCCGCCTCAACGCCGTCACCACCAACTTCGACTGGAACGACCGCTTCAACATATGGAGCGGCTTTTTTGGCAGCACCTTCCTGTTCCTCTCCTATTTCGGCTGCGACCAGTCGCAGGTGCAGCGCTATCTCACCGGCCGTTCGATCGCCCAGAGCCGCCTGGGGCTGCTGTTCAATGCCGTGGCCAAGATCCCCATGCAGTTCTTCGTCCTGTTCATCGGCGCGATGGTCTTCGTGTTTTACCTGTTCATCCAGCCTCCCGTGCTGTTCCAGCACGCCGAGCTCGCGCGCATTGAGCCGCTGGCCGCCTTCGCCCCTACCCAGCAGGATTACAACCGCGCTTTTGAGGACCGCCGCCAGGCCGCCCTGGCCCTGGTAGAGGCCCGCCACGCGCGGGATACGGCCGGTGAGCGCCGCCAGTTGGAGGCTTATCGCGCCGCACAGAAGCGGATGGACGCCGCCCGCGCCCGCGCCGCCCGGCTGGTGGGGCGCAGCGGCGGAGAAAAGGATTTCAGCGACACCAACTACATCTTTCTTTCCTTCGTCACGCGCTACCTGCCCGTGGGCGTCGTGGGCCTGGTGATCGCGGTGATCTTCGCGGCCACCATGTCCGCCAGTTCCGGCGAGATCAACTCGCTGGCCACCGTCTCGGTGGTGGACATCTACCGGCGCTATATTCACCGCCAGGGGAGCGATCACCATTACCTCATGGCCTCGCGCTGGGCCACGCTCTTCTGGGGAGTTTACGCGGTGGCCTTCGCCGGCTGGGGGAAGAAGCTGGGATCGCTCATCGTGGCCGTGAACGTGGTGGGCTCGCTATTTTACGGCTCGCTGCTGGGGTGCTTCGTGCTGGCCTTCGGCTTCCGGCGCGTCGGCGGCACAGCCACGTTCATCGGCATGCTGGCCGGTGAAGTGGCCATCTTCTGGGCCTTTCTATTCGGCCGCATTTCCTACCTGTGGTACAACGCGATCGGCTGCGTGGTGGTGGTGGGAACGGCCCTGGCCATCACTTACCTGGGCCCCGCCTCCGCTTCCGCCACAGCAGGTACGCCGCGGCCAGAATAGCCGCGGCGATCGAGATCCCCACCAGGTAATGGTCCACGTTGCGCTCGACGGCATGCCAGCGCTCGCCCAGAAAATATCCCAGGCCGATAAAGCTGGCTACCCATATGACGGCGCCGCTGTAGGCGAAAACCGCGAACTGGTGCGGCGCGAGGTTGCTCATCCCCGCGGCAAAGGCGGTCAAGTGCCGCACCCCGGGAATGAAATAGCCGAACGTCAGCCCCCAGTGGCCCACGCGCTCGAACCAGGCATGGGCCCGGGTGACGTGCTCTTCCTTGATGCGCAGATACCTTCCGTAGCGGTGGATCAGTTTCAGCCCGAATGTGCGGCCCAGCGTGTAGCTGATGGTGATGCCGCAGGCGCTGCCCGCCAATGCCGCGAGATAGGCGAACGGCAGCTTGAGACTCCCCTTGAATACCAGGTATCCGGTAAAAGTGAGTAGGGTCTCATCGGGAACGGGCAGCCCCACGATGCCGCAAATCAGCATCCCGAAGATGGCCGCGTAGCCGTACTCGGTGATCCACGCCAGGATCTGGTGTTCCACGCACTACACCACCAGGCCGGCGACATCCACGATGGAGCGCTCCCCTGCCACCACCACGATGCCGCTCTCGGTCACGTGATGATGCTTCCGGTCCCGATCCAGGTCATAGCCGATTTCCGCGTCCACCGGCACCCTCACGTTTTTATCCAGAATGGCGCGGCGAATTCGGGCGTGCCGTCCGATGTCGCAGTTGTCCAGGATCACGCAATCCTCCACCAGCGCCCCGGCATGGACCCGCACGCCTCTTCCCAGCACCGAATTCCGCACCATCCCGCCGGAGAGAATCGTGCCACCCGCGACGATGCTGTCGATGGCCTGTCCGCGCCGGTCCTCGTCGTCGAATGTGTACTTGGCGGGGGGGTCCGGATAGCTGGTGGTGCGCACCGGCCACTCGCGGTTATACAAATTCAGCGCCGGGCTGACCGACCGCAGGTCCATGTTCGCCTCGTAATAAGCATCGATGGTGCCGACGTCCCGCCAGTACGGCTCGGCCGAGGAAGGCTCGCCGGGGATGCGATTGGTCTGGAAGTCGTAGGCGTAGATTTCGCCGTTGCCGGCCAGCTTGGGAAGGATATTGCGGCCGAAATCGTGATGGCTGCTCTCGTCCGCGGCGTCCTCGTGCAGCAGCCGCAGCAGGGTGCGTGTCGAGAAAATGTAATTCCCCATGGAGGCGTAGACGAGGTTGCCGTTACTGGGCATGGTGGGCGCGCTGGGATTCTTCTCGTGAAACCCCAGGATGTGCCCGTCCTCGGAGGCCTCGATCACCCCGAACTCAGCGGCTTGCTCTTTGGGCGTGGGAATCGCCGCCACCGTCACTTCCGCGGCCCTTTGCACGTGGAACTCGATCATGCTGGTGATATTCATGCGGTAGATGTGGTCTCCGCCGAAAATCGCCACCACGTGCGGATCGGACTGCTCGACCAGGTTAATGTTCTGGTAGATGGCATCGGCCGTGCCCTGGTACCAGACCTCGTGCGGCGAACGCATCTGCGCCGGCACCGGGATGATGAACTGCGTCTTGAGCGGTCCGCCGAACTGCCAGCCCTCGCTCAGGTGCTGCAGCAGCGACTGGCTCCGGAACTGCGTCAGGACATATATCGAATAAATGCCGGAGTTGATGAAGTTGCTCAGCACGAAGTCGATAATGCGGTACTTGCCGCCGAAGGGAACGGCCGGTTTGGCCCGTTCCTTGGTGAGCGGGTAAAGGCGCGTCCCCTTCCCGCCCGCCAGCACGATTCCCAGTACCCGTAAGCGCATAGCTCGCGACCAAAACTTATTGTTCCAGGCCGATCCCCGCCGTGCAAGGGAATTCGATTCCCTCGAAACTACATATATGCCGGAATGCGGATGCCCAAAATGCCCGCCGTGCGCTCCAGTTGACGGCGGAAATAATCCGTCATCCACAGCAGAAATACCTGTTTTTCGCGATTCTCCTCGTGAATTATGGGGTATTGATGATAGAAATTATTGAACGCCTGGGCCAGTTGAAACGCGTACTTGGCCACGTGCGCCGGCTCGCCCGCCGTCACCGCGCGCTCCAGGGCCGCGTCGGCTTTCGAGGCCGCCAGCAGCATTTGCCAGAAATCCTCGGACTGGAGCTGCCGCGCCACCGCCGCGCGGTCCAGCTCGGCGGCGAAATCCGGCACCGTTCCCCCGCGTTCCTCCAGCTTGCGCAGGATATTGCGCGCGCGCACGGCCGCGTATTGCACGTAGGGGCCGGTCTCGCCCTCGAAGCTGAGAGCCTCCTGCAAGTCGAAGGCGATCACCGAATTGCGCGTGAACTTCAGCAGGAAATAGCGCAGCGCCCCGATGGCGATCTCGCCCGCTACCCGCCGCTGCTCCTCGGGGGGCGCCTCGGCGTGGCGCGAGGCGACTTCTTCCAGCGCCTTCGAGATCAGGCTGTCCATCAGGTCGTCCGCCTTGACGCCCAGGCCTTTGCGCCCGGAGACCTCCACGTAGGGCCGCTGGCGGTCCTCCTCGGATAGCGCCAGCCCCAAGTCCGCGCAGCAGCGCGGCGAGAGCGCCACCATCTCGTAGGAGAAATGCACCGAGCGATCGGCCTGCTCGAGGTACCCCAGTCCCCGCAACCCCGCCACCACCACATCCTGCAAGTAAGACTGGCGCGCATCGATCACGTTGTAGACGCGCGCGCCGTGCCCGAACCGGCGCCCCGAATCCACCGGATCGTCCGTCGTGACCCACAGCACACGGCCATCCGCGTAGGTGTGGAAGGGCCGATAGAAGAAGTCTTTGCCCAGCAGGCCGAATTTCCAGAGCTGGTAGGCGATATCCTTGCCGACGTAGGTGACCGTGCCGTCCGAGCGCACGATCACCTTGCCCTCTTCGGAAAGCCCGGGCATCACCCAGCAGCCCGCGTTCTTGCCCCCGGTCTCGAGGAAGATGGCCTGGCGCTCCTTGAGCAGCTCGAAGGCCGACGCCCAGAACTTCAGGCGCAGGATCTCGCTCTCGCGCGGCAGCACGTCATACTCGACGTCCAGACGCAGCATGGTATCCAGGTGCGCCTGGACGATGGCGTCCGCTACCAGGTGCGCCAGCTCGGCCAGCTCGCCCTCGCCCGCCTCGATTGCGTGCAGCGTCTGGCCGCGCCAGGCCAGGGCATCGGGCTGCTCCTGGTAAAAGCTCGAGGTGCGCGCATAGAGATCCCAGCAGTAGTAATCGAACCGTAACGAGGCGTCCGCCAGCAGAGCCTGGACGTCGGAGGGGGTCTTGTGCTCCAGGAAGTGGAAGCCCACCACCACATCGGCCACCTGCACGCCGGTGTTATCGATGTAGTTCTGCACCTCGACGGTTTCGCCGCGCGCGCGCAGCATGCGCACGAAGGTATCGCCCAGCGTGGCATTACGCAGGTGCCCGATGTGCGCCGCCTTGTTGGGATTGATATTGGTGTGCTCGACGATGATCTTCTGTCCGCTTCCCGCGGCGCGCTCGCCTTCCCCGGCCAGCAGCCCCGCGCCGAAAGCCGCGCGATCCAGCCGGAGGTTCAGGTACCCGTTGCCCGCCACCTCGATGGCCGCGATTCCTTCGATGGGCCCGATCCCGGCCGCCAGCTCCGCGGCGATCTTCTTGGGCGCCTGGCGCAACTGCTTGGCCAGTTGGAAGGCCGCCGGCACCGCCATTTCGCCGAAATCGCTCTGCCGCGGCTGCTCGATCGCAATGGCAACGTCAATGCCGTAGCGGACCAGAATGTGTGCGTGGAATGCGTCGGAAACGCGCTTCTCGATGGAATGGAACACGGAAATTCGAGTATACCGTGCAGGGGCCGCTATCCTAAAATCGAGTCTGGAGCCTCCATGACCTCCCGAGAACGGATGCGCGCCGCCCTGGCGCATCGCCTGCCCGACCGCATCCCCCTGGATTTCGGCGGCACGGCCGTCACCGGCATCCACGCCAGCTGCGTGGCCGCGTTGCGCGACTATTTCGGCCTGGAAAAGCGCCTCGTCAAGGTTCACGAGCCTTACCAGATGCTGGGCCTGGTGGAACCCGATCTTCAGGAAGCCATGGGACTGGATGTGGAAGGCGTCTTCCCGCGCAAGACCATGTTCGGTTTCCCCAACCGCGAATGGAAGACCTGGCGCATGCCGGATGGCCTCGAGGTGCTCGTCTCGGAAGATTTCCGCGTAACGGTGGAGCCCAACGGAGACACTCTCATTTATCCCGAAGGCGACACCACGGCGCCACCCAGCGGGCGCCTGCCGCGCGGCGGCTATTTCTTCGACACCATCGTGCGCCAGCCGCCCATCGATGAGGACAATCTCAGCCCGGAAGACAACCTCGAGGAATTCACGCCGCTGGCCGAAGAAGACATCCTGTACTTCCGCGACGAGGTGGCCCGCGCGGCGGCCACCGGCCGGGGCATCATCGCCAGCTTCGGCGGCACCGCTTTCGGCGATATCGCCCTGGTCCCGGCGCCCTTCCTGAAACACCCCAAAGGCATTCGCGACATCGCCGAATGGTACATGTCCACTTCCAGCCGCCGCGATTATGTGCGCGCCATCTTCGAGCGGCAATGCGAGGTCGCGCTGGCCAACCTGGCCCGCCTGCACGCGGTGGTGGGCGACGCCGTGGACGCCGTGTTCCTCTGCGGCACGGATTTCGGCACGCAGACGTCCACATTCTGCTCGGTGGCCACGTTCAACGAGCTGTACCTGCCCTATTACCAGCGCCTGAACCGGTGGATTCACCAGCACACCGCCTGGAAATCGTTCAAACACTCCTGCGGCTCGGTGGTTCGGCTGCTGCCCTGCTTCATCGAGGCCGGCTTCGATATCCTCAACCCGGTGCAGTGCTCGGCCGCGGGCATGGACCCCGTGCAATTGAAGACGCAGTATGGCGACCGCCTGACGTTCTGGGGCGGCGGCATCGACACGCAGCAGATGCTGCCATTCGGCACGCCCGCGGAGGTGCGCCGCCAGGTGCTGGAGCGCTGCCGCGTGTTCGCGCCGGGCGGAGGCTTCGTCTTCAACGCCGTCCACAATGTGCAGGCCCGCACGCCGGTCGAGAACATCGTGGCGATGCTCGAAGCCGTCCAGGAGTTCAACGGAGCCGCCATCGATGCTTGATTTGCGCGAGTTGACCGCCTTCGGCCCGGTGCTGGCCGATGGAGGCTGGGGCACCGAATTGCAGAAACGCGGCCTCGCGGGCGGCGAATGCCCGGATCTCTGGAATCTCACCGAACCGGCGCGAGTCGTGGACGTGGCCCGCTCGTACGCCGAGGCGGGTAGCCGCGTGATCCTCACCAATACCTTCCGTGCCAACCGCGTCTCGCTGGCGGGCTACGGTCTCGCGGATCAGGCGGCGGCTATCAACCGGGCCGGCGCGCGCCTTTCGCGGGAAGGCGCCGGCGGGCGGGCTCTCGTCTTCGCCTCCATGGGACCCACCGGCAAGATGCTGGCGGCCGATGAAATCGGCGCCGACGAAATTCTGGCCGCTTTCCATGAACAGGCGCTGGCGCTGGCCGAGGGCGGTGCCGACGCCCTGCTCATCGAGACCATGAGCGACCCCGCGGAAGCCGCCCTGGCGCTGGAGGCCACGCTCGCGACGGGCCTGCCCGTCATCGTCTCCTTCGCCTTCGACACCGGCCGCAACAAGGACCGCACCATGACCGGCGCCACTCCCGAACAGGCCGCCCGCCACATGGAGGAACGCGGGGCCCATGCCGTGGGCGCCAACTGCGGAGTGGGGATCGCCGAGTACGTGCCCGTCTGCCGCCGCCTGCGCGCGGCCACCGGGCTGCCCCTCTGGATCAAGCCCAATGCGGGCCTGCCCGAAGTGGTGGACGGCCGCGCTGCCTACCGCACCAGCCCGGAGCGCTTCGCCGCCTCCATCCCCACGCTCGTCGAGGCCGGCGCCAATTTCATCGGCGGCTGCTGCGGCACCGATCCCGAATTCATCCGGGCCGCCGCGCGCGCCCTGGTGCCCCCGTGCGCCTGAAGCTGATCGCCTGCGAGGTGCTGTATCGCGAAATGTGCGCCGCGGTGGCGCGCGCCCCGCACCAGGTGGATATCGAGTTTCTGCCCAAGGGCCTGCACGATCTCGGCGGCGCCATTATGCGCGCGCGGCTTCAGGAACTCGTGGATGCCGCCGATCCCGCGCTCCACGATGCCCTGCTGTTCGGCTACGGACTCTGCGGCAACGGCGTGGCCGGCCTGCGCAGCCGCAGCGTGCCGCTCGTGATCCCGCGCGCCCACGATTGCATCGGCCTGCTCCTGGGCAGCCGCCAGCGCTACAAGGAGTATTTCGACAGCAGCCCCGGCGTGTATTTCCGCTCGACCGGATGGCTGGAGCGCGGCGAGGGTCTCGACCAGGCCACCATGCGCGCCGTACGCGACCGCACCGGCTCCGGCTACACGCTCGAAGACCTCATCGCCCGCTACGGCGAGGACAACGGCCGCTACCTCTTCGACGAGTTCAGCGGCTACCAGCGCAGCTACCGACGCCTGACCTACATCGAAACCGGCCTGGAACCCGATGGCCGTTTCGAGCAGCGGGCGCGGGAGGAAGCCGCCCGCCGCAACTGGGAATTTGAGATCATTGCGGGCGACCTGCGGCTCTTCGAAGCCCTGGTTTCAGGCGTATGGGACGAGAGCGATTTCCTGGTTGTGCCCCCCGGTTGGCGGGTCAAGAGTACATACGATGAAGACGTGATCGCCAAGGAACCCGCCGAATGACGGGCTTCCCGATTACCCTCGCGCCGCTCGGCATCCGCCTGGAAGTCGAGCGCGGCGCATCGCTCGAAACCCTGCTGGCGGGGCACGGCGTGGAATTTCCGTGCGGCGGCGCGGGCATCTGCCGCGGCTGCCGCGTGCGCGTGATCGAAGGCGAGCTGGCGGTCACCGCGGAGATGCGGGAGATCTTCACGCCCGCCGAGCTCGCCGCCGGTTGGCGGCTCGCCTGCACGGCCCGCGTCGAAGGCCCGCTGACGCTCGAGATCGCGCAGTGGACCACTCCCGTCCTCACCGACGAATCCCGCTGCCCCTTCGAACCGCAGGAGGGCTGCGGCATCTCGATCGACCTCGGCACCACCACGCTGGCGGCGCAACTGGTGGATCTCGCGACCGGTGAGGTGGTGGCCGTCCAGACCGGCCTCAATCCCCAGGCGGTGCACGGCGCCGATGTCATGAGCCGCATCGAATTCGCCCTGGCCGGCGGCGCCCCGCGGCTGGCCTCGCTGATTCGCGAAGCTCTGGGCGGTCTGGTGGCGGCCCTGCCCCGCCGCGATGCTGTGCGCCTTGTGCTGGTGGCCGGCAATACCGTGATGCACCATCTTTTTTGCGGGCTGGATGTGGGACCGCTGGCGCATGTGCCGTTCGAGACCGCGAACGGCGGCGCGATCGAACTGGCCCCGCGCGATCTAGGCTGGGAGCTGCCCGCCGGCGCCGCGGTGCGTTTTCTGCCGTGCCTGGGCAGCTTTGTGGGCAGCGACATCCTGGCCGGCATCCTGGCCACCGGCATGGCGGAAACGGGCCGCCTGGCCGCGCTCATCGACCTGGGCACCAACGGCGAGATCGTGGTGGGCAACTCCGAGCGCCTGCTGTGTGCCTCCACCGCCGCCGGACCGGCCTTCGAAGCCGGCCGCATCCGCATGGGGATGCGCGCCGCCGAGGGCGCCATCAC
>Ga0326727_10011479_pt1 | contig 20605 bp, 16 predicted proteins | sample MB2enrmetagenome_FD_207643 | JGI IMG/M metagenome (GOLD analysis project Ga0326727, IMG submission 207643) | Lab enriched peat soil microbial communities from McLean, Ithaca, NY, United States - MB29MY | ecosystem: Environmental > Terrestrial > Soil > Wetlands > Peat | place: USA: New York...
GCCTATTTCATCGCCAACACGCCGGCGACACCAATGCTCGTGACCGTGAGGGTGGCCGGACAGTCCTATTCCGAGACCCTGGCCAACCAGGTCTACACCTACACCACCACCAGCGGTGATTGGGATACCGGCGGCCAGGGAACTCCCTTCGGCCAGTTCGGGATTTCCGCCACCGGCGCCGCGATCCAATTTGTCTCCGACCTGACCGATCCCGGCAGCGTCGGCTTTTCCCTGTCGTTTCCCGGTTCTCCGGCCAGCGGACAGGCCTGGATCGATTTCCCGGACAGCACGCAATCCCTGATCGACCTGACATCGCTGACCGTTACGACGGTCCCGGAACCCGCCACGCTGGCGCTCCTGGGCGCTGGCCTGATCGGCTTGGCGGGAGCCCGCCGGCGCAGTTAGAACACGACGACGTGAGACCCTCACCCGGCCCTGGAACGCCGATCTCCGGGTCCGGGCCCGGGATCACGCTCCGATCAGTCACGCCGCGATCAGCGCCAATGGCCCCGCCTCCCGAACACGACCTCGCCACCGACGTAAGGATAGGCGTAGGGATAGGGGTAGCCGTAACCCGGGTAACCGTAACCCGGGTAGGCGTAGGCCGGGTAGGGATAGGCGGGATAGGCGGGATAGGCGGGATAGGCGGGCGCCGCCGCGACATAACAGGTGGCCGGAGTCTGAGCGACTGGTTGACCGTCGGGTCCGACAGGGGCGGCAGCCTGCACCCCAGGCGGGCAAGCAATGGGATAATAGGTGGTGGTGGGAACAGGCTCATAGGCCACACACCCGACCAAAGTCACGGCCACCGCAGACAGGCAAATCCCATATTTGAATTGACGTCCCATCGTGGAATCCTTTCCGCTCATCCTGGCCGCGACGAAGACCACGGCAATTATAGCAGATTCTATTACTGACAATATTATTCGAAGGTTTCATTTTGTAACGTGCCGATCCGCCGGTCCGGTGGCATGGCCTGCCGAAAATCACCATCGGCGGCGCCCTTGGGGCCGGAGTGGGGGGATCCCCGAGACATGCGTCATGGTTCATTTTTTGTTCCGTCCACGGATCATCCTGAGATATTGTTTCGGAACGGTCTGTGAAAAAGCTCCCGACGCGGCGGATACCGATCACGGCAACAATGGCAGCGTCATGAGCGGCGATGTCCCGATCTTCCCGGGCAAGATCCGGCGTCCCTCGCCAAGGCCGATCACCGACCCTCACGATCGCCACATGGCGATGCCTTTGGGTGCTTTGAATAGGCCAGACTTAATGGCGATGGAGGGAAACATGGTCCAATGGACAGACGATTTGCTCGTCGATATACCAAAAATAGATCGAGATCATCAAGAACTATTTAAAATGCTAAACGAAATAAAAGCGGTTACGGACATTGACGAACAGGCAATTTACCTTAACCGTTTTATCCAATATGCAGCAAGCCATTTCCGATTAGAAGAAAAGGTCATGAGAGACCATCATTATGAACTTTACGAAAGTCACCGTGACAAGCATGAGGAAATCACCCAGAAACTTGCCGACCTGCTCGAAAAGCAGATGCGCGGCGGCGCCGAGGCCATCCCTCATGAGGACCTGGTGAAGCTCATTCAGTTCTGGTTCTTCGAGCACACCCTGAACGTTGACTCCTGCTTCAAGGACTTCGTCGAGCATTGAGGTTTTTCGATTGCGAGCTGTTGCGGACCGCCAATCCCGGTCGGTGCGGCAGAGCGGCTGAGTCGCCCCCTACAGCCGTGGAGCCCCCCTACTCCCGACCGTCCCATGGTCCCCGCCACCGCGACTTGTCGGCGGTGCGGCGTCAGACCGCTGTCCTCCTTCCATAGGCCTGGTCATGGTGCGCTTTCTTCACACTGCGGATTGGCATATCGGACAAACCTTGCGGGGATTCTCCCGTGAGTTCGAGCATCGCAAGGCGTTCAGCCAGATCGCCAGGATCATTGTCCAGCGCGAGATCGATGTCCTGATCGTTTCCGGAGACATCTTCGATGGGCAAAATCCCTCGGGAGATGCGCTTCGCCTGTTCTATGAAACCCTGGCGCAGCTGAAGAGCGTGCGGCCGACGCTTTCGTTTGTCATCCTGGCCGGCAATCACGATTCCGCCGTGCGCCTTGAGGCGCCAAAGCCGTTCCTGGGGTCATTCAACATCCATGTGGTTGGCAATGTCCGGCGCTCCGGCGGCGTCATGGATATCGACCGCCATCTGATTCCCGTGGTCCAGGGCCAGGGGCACCTTGCCGCTCATGTCCTGGCGGTGTCCTATCCGACCGCGGCCTGTCTTCCCAATCTGGTCCGGCTGGAAGATGAGTCCGGCTCCCTGGTGGTCCGCGCCGTGACATCGCTCTATGCCGATCTGGTCGATCGCTTGCGTCCCCGGTTCCAGGGACTGCCCCTGATCGGCACCGGACACCTGCATGTGGCCGGGGCGACGGAATCCGAAGGCGCCGAGCGCCGCATCCTGGTCGGCGGCCAGCACGCCGTGCCACCCGACATCTTCCCCGAAGAGTTCTGCTACATGGCGCTGGGGCATCTGCACAAGGCGCAGGCCGTGGGACGCGAGACAATCCGCTACAGCGGATCGCTGTTCCCCTTGTCGGCGACGGAACAGCCCTACCGCCACGGCGTCAGCGTGGTGACCGTCGAGGACGGCGGGGCCGTACGGGTGGACCATGTCCCCGTCGACCGACCGGTCCCCTTCTTCAGGCTGCCTGATGATGGAGATCTGCGTTTGGCCGATGTCGGAGATCATTTCGCGGCCCTGGACCTGGCGCAAGACTTGCCCCTTGAGGAGCGGCCATTCGTGCAGATCCGCCTGGCTCGCGACGGTCTTTCCGCCGGTTTTCGCGAACAGGTCGATCGCATTGCCGAGAGCTTTCCGGTGCGGGTGGTTGAGGTCAGGCTGCAGCCATTGCCCGAAGCACCGGCCGGCGGTGGCGGCAGCGCCATCCCGCTTCGCCTGGCGGAACGCGATCCGGAAGAGATGTTCAAGCTGGCCTTCGAACGGGAATTCCAGATGCCGCCGGAAGCCGCCCATTTGGACGTGTTCCACCGCGTCCGGGCGGAGTGCTGATCATGCAGATCCTGGCCATTCGCGGCGAGAACCTGGCAAGCCTGGCAGCCCCCTTCGAACTGAACCTGTCGGCAGAACCGCTGGGCGGTGCCGGCTTGTTTGCCGTGACGGGGGAAACGGGGTCCGGCAAATCGACCATACTCGATGCCCTTTGCCTGGCCCTCTACGACGAATATCCCCGCGGAATGGTCGGTCGCCGGGAACAGGCTCCCGACCCCGGTGGCGAGCCCCTCAACATTCAGGACGGACGGGTCATATTGCGGCGCGGCGCCGGACGGGGCTATGCCGAGGTGGATTTCACCGGCCAGGACGGCGTCGCCTATCGCGTCCGTTGGGAAGCCTATCGCGCCCGCGACAAGGCCAACGGAAAGCTGCAAAATGTTCAACGCTCCCTGCTGCGATTGTCCGACGGCAGTGCCGTGGCAGCCGGGAAAAAGGACGTCCGCGACGCGGTCGAACGGCTGACGACGCTGACCTTCGAACAGTTTCGCCGTACCGTCTTGCTGGCCCAGAACGATTTTGACGCCTTCCTGGCGGCAGCCGAAAGCGACCGGGCCGAACTTCTGGAGAAGATCACCGGGACGGAAATCTACGCGACCATCTCGGTAAAAGTCCGGGAAGGACGGGATGCCCGCAAGGCCGACGTCGATCGCCTGGAGCAGCGGCGACGGGACGTCGGACTGCTCGATGAGGTGGCCAGGAACAGCAAGGAGGACGAGCGCCGTCAGCTGCAGATGCTGGTGCAGGCGAAATCCGAGGCTCGGGTCACCGCCGAAGCCCAACGGACCCGCCTGGACGCCATCACGGCGGCGCACCGCGCCCTGGAGCAAGCAGCCGTGGCCCTGGCCGACGCCCAGAAGCGACACGCCGGGGCCAAGGATGACCGAGACCTTTCCCACCGGCTGGATGAGGTGGAGCCGTTCCGGCCCTATTCGATGGAGATCAGGCAAATCAAAGCCGATCTTGATCTGGTGGCCCAGCGCCTGACGCTTCTGGGTCCGGCCCTCGCGGTGGCACGGCACGAGGACCTTCTGACGCAGCAGGTGCTAAGCCAGGCGCTGGCGGACGAACGCCAGGCAGAGGAGCTGTTCAAAGGCTTCGAGGCTCAATGGAGCGCCGCCGAGACGCTGGACGCCGAGATCGTCTCGGCCCAGGCAGAGTACCGCACGGCCAAGGATCACGCGGACGAGGCCGCCGCCCGCTGGAAGACGAAGGTGGACGAGGTCGCCGGCCTGGAAAAGCGTGTGACCGAGAATGCCGAGGCCCAAAGGCTGGCTGGCACGCGGATGGCCCAGAGAGCTGGCCAGGCGGTTCTTGCCGACGGGATCGAGGATGCGCTCGACCTGGTAAAGAAGCATGCCGAGGTCCAGGCCGGTCTTGCCGGCAGCGATCGGTTGGCCAGCCAGGCGAGCAAGAAAAGTCGCAAGCTGCAGGGTGACATCCAGGCTCTGACCACAGAGATGAACATCCAAAGGGACCGGCGAAATGCCTTGGCGGGCGACATCAAGGAGCGACGGGATGCCCTTGCCGGGATTGGCGAGGCCGTCTTGCAAAGGCGCGAACGGGCTCTCGCCTCTGCCGCCGCGCAGGTCCGCCGGATCCTCGACCTGAACGACCAGGCCATCACATCGGCAGCAAAGAAGAGCCTGGCGGCCCAAGAGCAGGTGCAGGCCGACGCCGATATCCTCAAGGCCAGGCAGCGGATGTCAGACGGCAAGGACGCCGAGGCCCGGCACCTGGCGGCGCGCGCAGCGATCGCCGGGCTGGCCGACCTGGCCGACGAAACCGTCTCGGCCGAGGCCATTCATTTGCGCAGCCTGCTCATCGATGGCGAAGACTGCCCGGTCTGCGGAGCCAAGCATCACCCCCATGTCGGGAAGGGCGACGCCTTGGCGACGATGGTTGCGGGCATCCAGGCGAAGCGGCGGGACGAAGACTTGGCCATTGCGGCGGCGCGACAGGAGATGGCTGCCGGAGAACGGACTTTGGCGGGGGCAGAGGCCAGACGGACCGAAGCGACAAGGGTCAAGGACGCGGCAGGGCGCGATCTTGAAAGGATCGCAAGAACCTATGCCGAGACGGCATTGCAGCTGTCGGAGAACCAGACAGAGAGCGGTGTCGGCGGTGTGCTTCCCGCCACGCTTGGTGCCGAGGCGGTTGGGGTCCTGTCCGATCTTGACGCCGCGATCGCCGGTGCCCTGACGGCGGTGATGGAACCTTTGGAGCAGGCCCGGCGATTGCGTGGCGAGATTGATGCGTACCAACGGGAAATCGATGGGCTGGATCCGATCCTGGCGACAGCACAGAGCAGGATCCAAGGCCTGGTCGATCAGCGTCACGCCGCCGATCTTGAGGTCGAACAGGCGGTCACAAGGAGCCGGGACCAACGCGAACGCCTGGCGTCCATCGAACGGGAAATGCGACCCTATCTGCAAGCAGCCGGATTGGCACTGGCGCCCGGGGAAGACGCATCGGCGACCATGGCAGAGGTCCTGAAGGGCGTCGCAGACGCTTACCAACGGCTGCGGACCGAGGTTGCAGTTCTTGAAGAGGACGGCCGCCGGCTCGCGCTGGCCCAAGCGACAACGACCAGCGAGTTCGACACCGCAAGGCGAGCCCATGAGGCCGCTTCGGCGAACCTTGCCAACCGGCTGGCGGTTGGCACGGATCTGCGCAAGCGCCGGGATGACTTGCTGGGGGGCGAGGCAACCCGGGATCATCGGTCACGGGTGACCGGTCAGTGGGAGGCTGCCCGGACCGCCGTCTCCCGGGCTCAGGCAACGCAGGCCCAATCCGCGAAAGCGCTGGCCGAGGCCAATGCTCGGTTCGAGGAAGCCGGGGCCGCCGAGAAGACCGCCAGGGACCGCCTGGAAAGGGCCCAGGCCGACTATTGCGCAGCCTGCGCCGGTGCCGGCACCGACATTGACAGTGTGGAAACCTTGCTCGGAACACCGGCCGACGAGCGGAGTGCGCAGCGAAACCGACTGGCCCAACTCGACCGGGACGTGGAAGGCGCCGCCCTGCTCCGGACCGAGCGGCAGGACGACCTTGCCCGCCTGCGCGGCGGTTTCGATGAAGGCCTGGATCGGGAGATGCTGGCGGCCACCATCGAAGCGCTGACCGCCGATATCGATGGCATCAACCAGACCCTGGGCGGTATCGCCCTGGCTCTCCGGCAGGACGACGAAGCCCGCCTGGCGGTCGGGGCGCTGGGCGGCGAGATCGAGGCGGCGAACCAGGACCTGGCGGTCTGGCAGGCGGTCGATGCCGCCATCGGATCGGCAACGGGCGACCGTTTCCGGCGCTTCGCACAAGGCATTACCCTCGATCACCTGCTGGCTTTGGCCAACGATCATCTACGCTCGCTCAGTCCCCGCTACCGCTTGAGCCGGGGAACGGCGTTTGATCTGGCCATCAACATCGTCGATCGGGACATGGGCGACGAGGTCCGCACCACCCGCAGCCTCTCCGGCGGAGAACGCTTCCTGGTGTCGCTGGCCTTGGCCCTGGCGCTGTCGGGTCTGGAAGGGCGCGGGTCGTTCGTCGATACCCTGTTCATCGACGAAGGGTTCGGCTCGCTGGACGCCGAGACCTTGGACATGGCGGTCGACGCCCTGGAAACCCTTCAGGGACATGGTCGCAAAGTCGGCGTCGTCACCCATGTGGCGACCATGGTCGAACGGATTTCCGTCCAGGTGAAGGTCGAAAAGCGAGGCGGCGGACGGTCCGTCGTCGAAGTCTGCGCGGGCGGCATGGCAGCATCGGCTTGACGAAGCGCCGAGCGCCAAGCTCGCTCTGGCGTCACCCGCCCAGCAGAAAGGCCAGCCGCTCATCGGATCGGCTGGGCTTGAACGCCACGACATCATGCGTCGCCAAGCCATGGCGAAGGAACGGATCGTCGTCGAGAATGCGCATGAGGTCCGGCCGGTCCACACCATGGGCCAGGATCATTCCGCCCCGCCAGGGAACCTGGCGGCCCGACAGCAGAAAGACCCCCTTGTCGTAGTAGGTCTTGAGCCACGCTCCATGTGCCGGGGCAATGGGCTCGATTTGTTCGAGCGGACAGGTGAAGGTCAGGGAGATAACGTACATCCGCTGCGCTCCCGCGCCCCAGGACAACTGGAAACCCCATGGTGGGCCGAGGGATGACGACCCACCATGGTCATGCTCGATTGGCTCAGCGCTTGGGCTCGGGAATCCACGCGGCCTTGGCGACGTTCGCGTCGGCGAACTGTGGAACTTTCTTGGCCAGTTCCTCCATGTTCTGGATGCCCTTTTCGCGCAACATCGCCTGGGTAATCAAGGTCGGCGGAATGAAGATCTCGTGCCCGGGATCCGTCCCGATCAACGATAGGGCCAGGGCCCGCACGCAAACCTCGCCCACGATGGCCGAATTGGTCGCCGTCGTCGCCGCCCAGGCACTATCGGGTTCCGTCATCGCCGAGATGTCGGGAGTGGAAACGTCGGCGGAATAGATCTTGATCTGTTTATTCAACCCGGCTTCGTCAACCGCGGTTTTCGCGCCTTTGGCAAATTCGTCGAAGGGCGCGAAGATGACCTTGATGTCCGGATTGGCCCGCAGCACGGCCGCCGTCTGGTCGGCGACGCTGTTGGCGATGGGATTGTTCATCGTCCCCCAATGGGCGACTTCCTTGATGCCCGGATACTTCTTTTTGATCTGCTGCCAGGTTTCGTCGCGGCGGTCGAGCGGCGCAACACCCGGCACATAGACATAGCCGGCCTTGAAGGCTTCGCCGTTGTCACGCACGGCCTGTTCAAGCGACAGACGCGCCAGTTCGCGGTCGTTCTGCTCGATCTGCGGAATCGCCGGGTTCTCGACGTTCACGTCGAACGCCACCACTTTGAACCCATCGGCCACGGCACGTGCCGCTCCGTCCTTCAAGGACTCGGTCAAGCCATGTTGCAAGATGATGCCATCGACCTGCATGTTCATCGCCTGTTGCAGCATTTCCGCCTGCAGGGCGGCATCCTGGCGGGAATCGAGAACATGCAATTCCATGCCAAGCGCCTCGGCCTGACGGGTCACACCCGCCAGATAGAATTGGAAGAAGTCGCCGGTCGACAGATAGCGAACCAAGGCAATTTTGACCTTGCGCTTGCCGAAGATGCCGGGAGCGCCGGCAATGCCGTCGGCGAAGGCGGCCGATAACGGCAAGGCACTTGCCGCCGTTGCCATGGCCAAGCCGGAAAGAAAGGTTCTTCTTGTAACATTCATGGTACGTCCTTCCCAGATTATGGTTTCCCTTTTCGGGTTTCGAAACATCCCGAGTTACAGTGCCGTTAGCGGTGGTTGGGCGACGCGAAGCCAAAGGTGAACAACAGGGCGAACACCAGCACCAGTCCCTTGACGAAGTCCTGGGTGTAGTAAGGCGCGTTCAGCATCGTCAGACCGTTGAGCAACGTTCCAACGAACAGGGCGCCCACCGCGGTCCCGAAGACATTCGGCTTCTTGGCGCCCAGGACCGCGAAGCCGATCAGGGCGGCGGCCACGGAATCGAGCAGCAGGGAACTGCCCGAACTGACATCTCCCCGTCCGACGCGGCCGGCCAGCAGGATGCCGCCGATCGATGCGAAGAGACCGGAAATCATGTAGGCGGCGATCTTGTACTGTTCGACGGGGGCGCCCGCCAGGCGCGTGGCCTTTTCATTCCCTCCGATGGCGTACAGGACGCGGCCAAATCGCGACCGTTCCATGAAAACCCACAGGATCAGCGCCGCGACCACCATGATGACCACCGGCAACGGGACCAGATCGAAAATTCGATAGCGTCCCAGGGCCAGAAAGGTTTCCGTGAAGGTTCCCTGCGCCGCGCTTCCGTCGGACAGCGTCATTCCCTTGGCGATCGACCGGCCGCCGGTGGGAATCAGCTGCAGACCCAGCAACAGGAACATCATGCCCAGGGTGGCCAGCAGATCGGGGATGCGTCCCTTGACGATCAGCAAGCCATTGACGAGGCCGATCGCCAGTCCAAGGATCAGGCAGAGACCGATCGCCAACGCCGTTCCTTGGTTCCAGATGACCATCACATAGCTCGATGACATCAGGGCCATGGCCGCCGTCGAACCGATCGACAGATCGAATCCGCCGATCGCCAGGGTCACCGTGACGCCCAGCCCGAGCAGGGCGGTTACCGACACCGCCTGAAGAATGCTGAACATGTTGCGGGCATTCCCAAACGCAGGAATAATCTCGCAAAAAATAGCGATCATCATAAAAAGAATGATCAGCAATCCGTACTTGATAACAAACTCTTTAAGACTGAAACCTGTCGGTTTTCCCTGAGATGTTCCCGGAATGGAAGAAGTGGTTTGCATGGTGTGGCGCGCCTTTATTGCAGCATATGGACGTTTTGCTATGCGACACTACTCATTTGCGAGATGACTTTATCGATGGAAATGCCTGTGATCGAATGAGATCCGGCGATCGAAAAGTTCCGCATGACCACAATGCGGTCGGCGATTTCGATGGCTTCGTCCAGATCGGCGCAGATCACAAGCGTCGCCCGCCCTTCCGCGGTTTCCCGCAAGCGGCGGCCGATGTCCTGACGGGCTCCGATATCCACCCCCTGGAACGGCTCGTCGAGGATGAGAAGCCGGCAGGGCTCCAACAGCCAGCGGCCCAGGACCACCTTTTGCTGATTGCCGCCCGACAACGAAATGATCGGTGCGTCCACCGAGGCGCATTTGATCCTCAAGTCGTCGACCTGGCCCTCGGCAGCCCGTTTTTCCCTTTGCGGCTGAACCAGCGAGATTTGCGAAAAACGGCGGAGAAACGGCAAGGTCATGTTATGGCGGACCGAAAAATCGACCACCAGCGAGCTGTTCCCGCGATCCTCGGGCGCCATGAAGATGCCGCTTTCGATGGCGGCTCCCGGCGACGACGGAGTGTAGGGGGCGCCATCACGGGTGATGACGCCGCTCTCCAGCCGACGCAGGCCGAACAGGCATTCGGCCAGTTCGGATTTGCCCGAACCGATCAAGCCGGTCAGAACCACGACTTCGCCAGCGCAAAGATCAAGGTCGAACGGCTGAGCCCCCGCCTGCAGAACGGCCTCTTTGAAGCGGACCACCGCCTGCCCTCCGGGAACGGCCGTCCGCGCCGTGATGTCGACACTATGGCCGACCATGGCATTGACGATGCCGTCGAAGTCGAGCGGCTTGGTGAATTCGGCGCGATAGCGACCATCACGCATCACAACCGCACGATCGGCCAACCGCTTGATGTCCGACATCCGATGGCTGATGTAAACGATGCTGACCCCCCGGGCGCGCAAGTCCTCGACAATCGCGAAAAGGCGCGATGCCTCGGCTTCGGAAAGCGACGACGTCGGCTCGTCCAGGATCAGGAGCTTGGGGTCATGGGACAGCGCCCGCGCGATGGCGACCAGTTGGCGTTCCGCTTGCCCCAGGTCGCTCATCGGCTTGCCCAGCGGCAGGTCAAGCCCCAGGATGGCTTGAATTTCCCTGGCACGGGTGAAGATGCGCTCGCGGTTGATCATAACCGGGCCGGCGGGCTGACAGATTTCGTCAAGCACCAGATTTTCCGCCACCGACAACGGCTGCACGACCCCGTCGTTGATCAGTTGATGGACCGTATGGATTCCCGCGGCCCGCGCTTCAAGCGGCGAGCGGAAGGAAACCGGTTTGCCATTGATCTCGATGGTCCCGGAGTCGGCGGAATGCACGCCGCAGAGTATTTTGATCAGCGACGATTTACCGGCACCGTTCGCCCCCATCAGAGCAAGAACTTCCCCCTGGTAGATATCCAGGTCGACCTTGTCGACCGCCAGGGTACTGCCGAAGCGTTTGGTTATTCCCCGAATACGGACTTGTTCCGTCCTGGGTTCGATGGTCATGCTGAAATCCGCCTCCACGGGTTGGGCTGGCCGGGCATCAGATGGTTTCTTGGACGTAATTTTGTCACTAGCCTACGAGGCTCATAGTCATTTGTCAAACCATCTTGACAAATGACTAGATCGGCCAGACAGTCTGATGGTCACAAAAAGAGTCGGCGGGCATTGGGACGCAGCGTTGGTCGCCCCTTTCGCCCAAGACCCGATTTATCGTGAGAGGAATGCTCATGTCCCAAGAGAAAAGCCCGTTGACCGGTGGCGCCGATTATCGCCCGTTGGATGAAACCTCCTTGCCGGCCTATCTGGGCAAGATTTCCAAGGTCGCGACTCTCCTGGGGGGCGCCCCCGGCGCATGGACGGTTTCGGAAGTCGGCGACGGCAATCTGAATCTGGTTTTCATCGTCCGCGGACCGGCGGCGGCCGTCATCGTCAAGCAGGCGTTGCCCTATGTCCGGCTGGTCGGCGATTCCTGGCCGCTGCCGCTGGATCGCTCCTATTTCGAAAGCCAAACCCTGATCGCCGAAGGCAAGGTCGCCCCCGGCCTGGTCCCCGAGGTCTACCATTTCGACGCAGCCATGGCGCTGGTGGTCATGGAATATTTGACACCGCACCTCATCATGCGCAAAGGACTGATCCAGGGAGTCCAATATCCGAAATTTGCCGCTGCGCTGGCGGAATTCCTGGCACAGACGTTGTTCAAGACGTCGGATCTCTTCCTTTCGGCCGCCGAGAAAAAGCATCGGATGGCCCTGTTCTGCGCCAACACCGAGCTGTGCAAGATCACCGAGGACCTGGTGTTCACCGATCCCTACCGGGTGGCCAAGCTCAATCGTTGGACGGCCCCGCAGCTGGACGATATGGCCGCCGAATTCCGTCAGGACGCCGAATTGAAGATCGCCGCCCAGCAGATGAAGCTGAAGTTCATGGGCCATGCCGAGGCGCTGGTGCATGGCGATCTGCATTCCGGTTCGATCATGGTGACCGCGGCCGACGTTCGGGTCATCGATCCGGAATTCGCCTTTTACGGTCCGATGGGCTTCGATATCGGTGCTTTGCTGGGCAATCTGGCGTTGGCGTACCTGTCCCAGGATGGCCACGAAACCCCCGATTCGCCTCGCGGCGACTACCGGGCATGGATTTCGCGTCAGATTGCCGAGGTCTGGACCCAGTTCGAGAAGCGCTTCATCGAACTGTGGAACACCGAGGGCAAAGGCGACGCCTATACCGCCGAACTCTTCGCCGATCCGGCCGGCCGCGCCGCCCTCGCCAACGAACAAAAAGCCTATCTGCGCCGTCTGTTCGAGGATACGTTGGGATTCGCCGGTTGCAAGATGATCCGCCGCATTCTGGGCCTGGCCCATGTCGAGGATTTCGAGAGCATCAAGGATCCGGATGTGCGGGCCAAGGGCGAACGCCGGGCGCTGCGCCTTGGCCGGGCTTTCGTCGTGAACCGGGCCCGTTTCGCCGATATCGGCAGTGTCTGCGCCGCCGTCGAGGCCGCCGCCAAACAGGATTGAACATTATGAAGATCAATGGAAAAGCCTGCCGCACCATCTGGCTCGACGCCGACGGGTGGGGGGTCGGGATCATCGACCAGACGAAGCTGCCGCATGCCGTCGAGACGATCACCCTTCGAAGCCTGAATGATTCCGCCCACGCCATCAAGGCCATGCTGGTTCGCGGCGCACCGCTGATCGGTGCGACGGGAGCTTACGGCCTGGCGCTGGCCATGCACCACGACCCATCGGACGGCGGGCTGGCCGCCGCTTACGAGACCTTGCTGGCCACCCGGCCGACGGCGATCAATCTGCGCTGGGCCCTTGATGACTTGCGCCAGCGACTGACACCCCTGCCTGCCGCGAAGCGCGAGGCCGCCGCTTACGCCCGCGCTGCCGCGATCTGCGACGAGGACGTGGAAACCTGCCGCTCCATCGGCCGCAACGGCTTGGCCATCATCCGCCGGATCTGGGAAGCCAAAGGCAAACCGGAACGCATCAATATCCTGACCCACTGCAATGCCGGATGGATGGCCACGATCGATTGGGGAACGGCGCTGGCTCCCATTTACATGGCTCAGGAAGCCGGCCTGCCCATCCATGTCTGGGTCGATGAGACCCGCCCGCGCAACCAGGGGGCCAGCATCACCGCCTTCGAACTGGGACAGCAGGGGATTGCCCATACGGTCATTGCCGACAATGTCGGCGGCCACCTGATGCAGCACGGCCAGGTCGATCTCTGCATCGTCGGAACCGACCGTACCACGGCCACCGGCGACGTCTGCAACAAGATCGGAACCTATCTGAAGGCCCTGGCCGCCCACGACAACGGCGTACCCTTTTATGTGGCACTGCCGTTCACGACCATCGACTGGACCCTGAGCGACGGCATCAAGCAAATCCCCATCGAGGAACGGGATGGGCGGGAACTGTCCCACATCACCGGACGCACGGCGACCGGACAACTGGAGACCGTCGCCATCCTGCCGCCGGGCAGTCCCGCCGCGAACTACGGATTCGACGTGACGCCGGCCCGCTATGTGACGGGATTGATTACCGAGCGCGGGGTCTGCCAGGCCTCTCGCCAAGGCCTGGCCCAACTCTATCCCGAGGCCGCGTCTTAAGTCCGCCGGCCGGCGGTGACGCCGGCCCTACTGAACCATATCGGCGGTGACGCCGGCCCTACTGAACCATACCGGCGGTGACGCCGGCCCACCTGAACTTGGGTCAGCACAAGGTCAGTAGCGCCGGCCTCCGCGCCGGTGACAACAGCAGCCTCCGCATCTGTCTTTGGCGTTGAGAAAGTCTCACCACCAAGACGCCAAGAAGATTGCATAACATCACCTTCTTGGTGTCTTGGTGGTGAATCGGTCACAAACCCCACACCGGCGGGGGCGCCGGCGCTACGACGTCGGTAGCACCCGCAGGGACACGCCCCCCTCCCCGCGGCCTTTTCATACCGGCAGGCCAATGAATTGACCTGCCGTAAGTCCCTCGATAGGGGTCGGGCATCCGCCCGCTTGGCCGCTGCCTCAATGGCGGCCAAGGACCGGCGAACGAGTCAAATCAAAGGTTCGCCGGTATCACAGCCGGGATAGGATACTGCGCGCGGTCGGTTCATCGGTGATGAAAACGGTGATCAGATGGCTGCGCAACGCTCCCAAGATGGCATCCGTCTTGTCCACGCCGCCGGCGACGGCGACGCGGGTCGGAATCTTCAGAATGTCGTCCAGCGAGATGCCGATCATCCGGTCGTCCATGGCGCCCCGGATCCACTGTCCATTGGCGTCGTAGAAACGGCCGGCGATCACCCCCACCGCCCCGTTGGCAATGAAGAATTTGCTTTCCTCGATGCTGACCAAACCGCTTGAGAAGACAAGGCTGTTAGTCTTGACGGTGCAGACCCCGAACAGAATTTTGTTGCAGGACCGGATCCGGATGAACTGTTCCTGGATCGATGGTTCCTTCAGCAGGGCATCACGCAGCGCCGCATTGGACAGGGCCGCCGGCGCATGCAGATTGACCGCCCGGGCGTGCAGCCTGCGGGCGATGATGGCGACGCACTCCTCGGCCGTAAAGCCATCGTAGGCGCCGCGCTGGCTGCCGACCACCTGGACGACGCTGACATTGGGCATGGGCGTTTCCGGCAGCGATTCGGCCAGGCACAGCACCGTGCGCCCCCAGGCGACGCCAAGAACATCGCCGTCGGTCAAACTCTGTTCCATGAATTGGGCGCCGGCCTTGCCGATTCTTTCCGCCGGTGGCCGCAAGCCGCCATCGCTGGGAATGACCATGCATTCGGCCAGTCCGAAAGCCTGTTTGAGCCGCAACGAGAGATCTATGCCGGTCAGCAGCTCGTTGCGCACGACAACCTTCACATAGTGCTGTTCCCTGGCCTGCTGAAGGTAGTTCACCACCGTGGCCCGCGAGACCCCCATCAGATCGGCAATCTGGCTTTGGGTCAGGTCATCGTGGTGGTAAAGCCACGACGCCCACAGCAAGGGGTCGCATTGATAGACGGCGGGCGGAGTCGTCCCCGCGACGGCCTTGATCTTGGATGCGCTTTCGGCCCGCGCCGGCCTTGCCCGTGTTTTCATGCCTTCTTTTGCCTCGCCTGCATCGCTGGCCTATCCTGACAATTGACAATCATAGATGACAAAAGTATTTATAGACACATGAATTCTCCCCATGACGGACACGATGTCTCTCGGCGTCCCTCCGCCTCTTTTCCCTGGGAGTGCGAATGAATGACTCTTTCCACCACAGCCCTGTCCCATCCGGACCTGCGCATCGACATCATTAACACCTGCCGGCACATCAATGCGATCGGCCTCAATCAGGGAACCTCGGGAAATATCAGTGTCCGGGCGGGACAGCGCATCCTGCTGACGCCAAGCGGCCTTCCCTATGACGACATGGTTCCCGAACAGATCGTCGAAATGGACTTCGACGGAACCTTTTATGGATCCTGTCGTCCGACCAGCGAATGGCGGTTCCATCGCGATATCCTGGCCAGCCGCCCCGACGTGGACACGGTCATTCATACCCATTCCATGTTCTCCACGACACTCGCCTGTCTGCGCCGCGATATCCCGGCACTTCATTACATGATCGCCGTGGCGGGCGGCGATTCGATCCGATGCGCCGAATATGCCACATTCGGTTCACAGGAACTCTCCCGGGTCGCGTTGGCGGCGCTGGCAGACCGCAAGGCGTGCCTTCTCGCCAACCACGGCCTGATCGTCCTGGGCTCGACCCTGAAGAAAACCGTGGCCCTGGCCGTCGAAGTCGAAACCCTTGCCGAGCAATACTGGCGAGCCTTGCAATGTACCGCTCCGGTCATCCTCGACAAGCCGGAAATGTCCAAGGTTTTGGGACTGTTCGAAACCTATGGAACGCAAAATGCCAAGGATTCCGGCCTGATCCACGGTGGCATGACCGCGCCGCGGGGTTGAAGCCCCCGCCCCCCGATTAAAGCATCCGCAAGGCAGCGAGAAACACCCCGGCAAGGAGGGAACCGCCAGAAGGGAACCCGATCCCATTTTTATGCCGCAAAAGTTGTGTTAACATCACAGCTTACAACTTCGTTACCATGGACGCCAAGCGCCTCCAAGGAAGACGGCGGCGGCAGAGGAAGACGACTTTCCCCGCGAAGTCACAGAGGAACAAAAATCATGACGATACGCCATATTTTTGTTATTCCCTACTGTCTGTGCGCCTCTCTTGTCAGTATTTCCGCATTCGCTCAGGCGACCGGTCCGGCTCCAAACTGCTGTGGATTGCCACCAGTTCACGATTCTTCACAGAAATCGATGCTGGGAACCGCCGTAAACACAACTAATTCTTTGGTATATTTCACGGGATTTAGAGGAAACGTCTCCGAGATTTATTACCCAACGGTCGATACGCTTGCCACGGCGAACATGGAATTCCTGGTCGGTGACGCCGCCCATACCTTCGTTGACGAGGAAAAACTGCAGAGTTGGAGCGTCATCCAGCCGGACAGGCGGTCCTTGCATTGGCAGGCGACGACCACCAACGCCGCTCACAATTGGCAGATCACCAAGACGATTTTTGCCGATCCGGCGCAGCATACCCTCATCCAGCAAACCACCTTTGTCGCGCTGAACGGCAAGACCGCCGGCGATTTCAACCTCTATCTGCTGTTCAAGCCCTATCTGAAGAATGCCGCGGCGAACAACAGCGCCGAGACGGTCGTTTCGGGGGGCAATACCTATCTGGTCGCCGACAGCGCCGACGGGACCGCTCACTCCGCTCTGGGAACGTCGCTCGGCTGGACCACGCAGGACAGCATCGTCATGGTCTCGAACGGATACTATGGGGTCAATGACGGCTGGCAGGATCTGCTGGGAGGGCAGCCCGCCGGCCTGACGATGAAATGGGCCTATTCCTCGGCCGCCAACGGCAATGTCAGCCAGATGGGTTGGCTGAATACCGGCACCTCCGCCACCAGCCTCACCTTCACGGTCGCCCTGGGGTTCGGGTCCTCCGGAGCGGGCGCCATCGCCGCCGCCGCCAACAGCTTGGGAGAAAATGCCGCGACCCAGCTCTCCCTCTACGATCAGGCCTGGCATGGCTACACGGCCGGTCTCAGCACCCAGAACGGGACGGCGGACGACCAGTACTATCTGTCCGCCATGACCTTAAAGACCATGCAGGACAAAAGCACCGGCGCCATGATCGCCGGCCTGGGAACCCCCTGGGGAGCAAGCGTGGGTGACGGCGACAAGGGCGGCTACCACCTGGTCTGGTCACGCGACATGTTCAAATTCGCCAACGCCCTGATCACCGCCGGCGATACGGTTTCGGCGACTGCGGCGGTAACCTGGCTTTTCAATGTCGATCAGGAAACGGTCAATTGCGGCAGCGGCCCTTACAATGCCAATGGCTGCCCCGGCAATCTCTACACGCAGGTCGGGCGTTTTCCCCAGAATGCCTGGGTCGACGGCACCGAATACTGGCAGGGCACGCAGATGGATGAACAGGCCATGCCGATCCTTCTGGCCTATCGTCTGGGACCGTCGGTCTACAATCCCCTCTGGCCGAAGATCAAGCTGACCGCCAACTATCTGTACGGCGCCGGCCCCTGGACCTACCAGGAGCGATGGGAGGAGAACTCCGGCTATTCGCCGTCGACCATCGCCGCCGAAATCGCCGGCCTGGTTGCCGCGGCCGAGATCGCCCTGGCCAACGGCGACACTGCCGACGCCGCCACCTGGATGTCGGCCGCGGACTATTGGCAGCAGAATGTCCAGGCATGGACCTTCACCAGCGCAGGTTGCCCGGCCGTCAACACCAACTGCGGCAGCACTGCCATGTACATGCGCATCAACACGTCGGCCATGCAGGGCGGCACTCCGCCGGCCGGGTGGAACCCCATCGCCTATCCCACTGCCGCGACAACCATTACCCTGGGCAACGAGGGCGGTGACCCGACCAACGTCCACCGCGCCATCGACATCATTGACGGCGGCTTTTTGGAATTGGTCCGCATGGGCGTGAAGCGGGCCGCCGATCCAACGATTACCGGCACGCTGGGCGTCTACGATACCGTCATAAAGCAGACCATCAACGGCAATCCGGCATGGTTCCGCTACAATTTCGACGGCTACGGGGAAACCAACAACGGAAACGCCTACGACGGACAGACGGGGCGCGGCCGTCTGTGGCCCATCTTCACCTCGGAACGCGGCCTTTACCAGATTGCCGCGCAGGGCCAGGGAGCCGCGGGCGCACCCTACCTTGCCGCCCTCAAGACCTTTTCGACGGCTCAGGGTTTCCTGTCCGAACAGGTCTGGAACAACAGCACGACCTTGGCCGGTGACCAAGATGTGCCGGCCGGCTGGACCGTCACCACACCGACCGGGGTCACGGCCGGCTCCATCACCGGCTCGATGGAACCGCTGAACTGGGCCCAGGGTGAATACATCAACCTGCTGGCGTCGATCGCCGCAGGACAGGTGGTGGATATTCCGCCGGAGGTCTGCGCGCGATATTTCAACTGCGCGCCCGCCCCGCAAGCCGGCCAGGCGCAGGTGAACGCCAATGCGACCGCCCAAACGCAGTTTGGCCAGTATGTCTACGTCACCGGCAATACCGCCGCCCTGGGCAACTGGAACACGGGGCTTGGCCTTCCGCTGGATCCCACGTCCTATCCGGTCTGGAAAAACAGCGTCAACTTGGCGGCCGGCAGCACCACGCAATACAAATACTATCGCAAGAATTCCGACGGGAGCATCAGTTGGGAGTGCTATCCCGGAAACGGCAATTGCAACGGCAACCGTGTCCTCGTCACGCCCTCGTCGGGAACGGTGACAACCAATGACACCGTTCAATGGCCGTAGACGGCCGCCAAGTGGCGAATATCTTCCGAAGGGCGGCCCTTGCTTTGCCTCAGGTGACCGAACAGGGGCATTTCGGGGCGCCCTCCTTCCGCGTCAGGGGCAAGATCTTTGCCCAATTGTCATCCGATGAGACCATCGCCCTCCTCAAGCTTTCCAAGGATGTCCAGCAATGGGCGATCACCACCTATCCCAGGATCTGCCGGGTCGAGCCGCAATGGGGAAAGCATGGTTGGACTTGTATGGAATGGGCGGCCATTCCGCTTGATCTGTTGGAGGATTGGCTGACCTCGTCCTGGCGGGCTGTCACGCCGCGCGCCCTGCATGCGCTGTTGCCGCCTCGCCTCCCTGGGCTTCCCATCCTGCCGGACTGATCAGGACAGTGCCAAAGATGGCTCTTGTCGATTATGCTGTTCCGGCAAAAGGGAACTCGAAGCACGTTTCCGCCGCAATGCGTTCCGCATCTGGCTTGGGAAAAGCTCACCGCCCCTTTTCTTGGCTTACCGACGATCGCAGAAAGGGTCGGAGATGAATCTTGCCGATTGGAAGGGTGTCGCGGCGCCGCAACGGGCGCCGCTGGACGGACGCTATTGCCGCCTGGAACCCCTTGACGCGGCGCGCCACGCCGCCACCCTGTTCGCGGCGGCAACGGCACCGGGGGCGGAAGAGCGCTTTCGCTATCTGTCCGAGGAGGTCCCCGCCGATCTGGCCGCCTTGACTGGATGGATCGACAAGGTGTCGTCCCGCCAGGATCCGCTGATCTTCGCCGTCATCGACAAGGCGACGGGCCGGGCCGAAGGGCGGCAGTCCTTCATGCGCATCGATACCGCCAATGGCGTGATCGAGATCGGCGGCGTCATGTGGGGACCGGCCATCGCCCGCAGCCGCGTCGCCACCGAGGCCCTGTTCCTGTTTGCCGATACCGCCTTCCGGCAAGGGTATCGTCGGTTCGAATGGAAGTGCAACGCGCTCAACGAGCCGTCAAAAAGGGCGGCGATGCGCTTCGGCTTCCAGTTCGAGGGCCTGTTCCGCCAACATATGGTGGTAAAAGGTCTGAACCGCGACACCGCCTGGTTCGCCATCGTCGATGGCGACTGGCCCCATCTCAAGGCCGGCTTCCAGGCTTGGCTGGCTCCGGAAAATTTCGACGCCGATGGCCGCCAGCGTGATCGCCTTCACGTCCGATGAGGAAAAACTGCAATGTCCGATCTCATTTTTGTCCAGTTTGTGCCCAAGGCGGGGCAAGAGGCCCACGTGGAAGACATCCTGAGAGGCATGGTCAAGAGCACCCGGAACGAGCCGGGGAATATCCGCTATGACTTGTTTCAATCAGAGTCGGCCGATGGCCGCAAACGGTTTAATCTGATTGAACGGTACAAGGACGCGGCAGCGGTGGCGGCCCACCGTGAGACCGATCATTACAAGAAATACCGCCTTGATATTTCCTCACTGCTGGATGATCCCATTGCTGTGACCTTTTTGACTGCGCTTGACGTCACAGACCTATAAAAATACCTGCGCTTGGCGGCCGCACTCGGTCCATTCCCGCTCCCGGGAAAGGGGGGTGGCGTGGTCAAACCGCCTTGACCGGCTGGATCGACAAGGTGTCGTCCCGTCAGGATCCGTTGGTGTTTGCCGTCATCCACAAGGCGACGGGCCGGGCCTGTAAGGCGACAATTATGATTGCTGGTTGGCGTCAACTATGATTGCCTGTGAGAGGCGACGCCGAGGGATGACCAGTTGTTATCAGAGACATTTGCGCAAGGCAATAGTTTTCCGTCAGCGACG
>Ga0326727_10011481_pt1 | contig 20599 bp, 12 predicted proteins | sample MB2enrmetagenome_FD_207643 | JGI IMG/M metagenome (GOLD analysis project Ga0326727, IMG submission 207643) | Lab enriched peat soil microbial communities from McLean, Ithaca, NY, United States - MB29MY | ecosystem: Environmental > Terrestrial > Soil > Wetlands > Peat | place: USA: New York...
GAAAAGTCGGTCGTGAAACACCTTGGCCTGCGAGAGGTTGAATCATTCCTTCCTACCTATGAGACCGTCCGGGTTTGGAAGAACCGGCAACGGATGAAGATCGTCCTGCCGCTATTCCCAAGCTACCTGTTTGTACATATCAACTCCAGAGAGCGGACGAAGGTCCTCCAGTCTCCCGGAGTACTGCATATCGTGGGCAACGGCAGGAAGCAGGTTCCTCTTCCGGATGCCGAGATCGAATTTCTACGCTCTGGCCTCTGCAGACAACGGATCGAGCCGTATCGTGAACTTGTCGTTGGCGAAAAAGTTCGCATTAAGGGGGGTGTCATGCGGGGAGTTTGCGGCACTCTTGTGAGAAAAGGCGGCGGCTTCCGATTTGTACTGACACTCGAATTGATCAACCAGCATGCTGCCGTACAGGTGAACGCCGAAGATCTGGAGCCGTTGATCGCTTAATCGCGGGATATTCTTTGGATAGGCGCCGAGTTTCGCGCGGGAGCGAAGAAGAAGGACTCCGATGACCAGGACAAGAACACCCTGGCCTCGCCGCGGTCATCGGACAAACGATCCTGCTTATGGCTCCACACTCTCACTCAGCGCAACGGCTGCCAATCTTCTTTCCTGTTGCTTTGGGGAAAAGATTTAACCACCACCGAGTTTGGGGACTTTTATCAAATGATCCGAATCTGCGTCGTCGGCTTGGGGAAGATGGGGCTATCTCATCTCTCCATTATTCGCATGCATCCAGCCGCGCAACTGGTGGGCGTCTGCGACCTCTCGAAGTACTTTCTCGATGTGTTGAAGAAGGCCTCCGGCGTCGCCATCTTTTCCGATTACGAGAAGATGTTCGCTGAGACGAAGCCGGATGCGGTGATTGTCGCGGTGCCTACGCGTTTCCATGCAGGCGTGGTGAAGGCGGCTTTGAGGCATCGCGTTCACGTGTTCTGCGAAAAGCCGTTCTGCCTGGACTGGTTCGAATCGAACAGGCTGGCTTCCGAGGCAGACGAGATGGGCGTCGTGAACCAGATCGGCTATCACTACCGGTTCGTGGCGGCGTTTCAGGAGATGAAGAGACTGATCGACCTTGGCGCCATCGGCAAAATCAGCCACGTTCTTGCGGAAGCCTACGGCCCGGTCGTGGTGCATTCAAAGGGCTCCACCTGGCGGACGCAGAAGGAGGAAGGGGGGGGCTGCCTCTACGACTACGCCGCGCACCCGGTCAACCTGCTCAACTGGTTTTTCGGGATGCCCGAACGGGTAGGCTCAACCGTCCTCGGCCAGATCTTCTCAAATCAGACCGACGACGAGGTCTATGGCACCTTTCGCTATCGCAATGGACTGAGCGCTCAGCTTTCGGTGAACTGGAGCGACGAGTCCTGCCGCAAGATGACGGTAAAGGTCTCGGCCTGGGGCGCGCTGGGCAAGATCTATGCCGACCGCCAGGAGTGCCAGGTGTACCTGCGCAATGCTGCCGTCGCGCCCGCCGGCTACACGAAGGGCTGGAACGTGCGCTATACGACCGAACTCACTCAGCCTGTCTGGTTCTATTTGCGTGGCGAGGAGTACTCGGCGCAACTGGACTATTTCATGCGCTGCATTGAATCCGGCGAGCGCAAGAATGTGAATTCATTTTCGTCGGCGGCAGAGACGGACCGCGTACTATCGATGCTGATCGACGATGCTCGATCGGCTGCGCAGGATCTGCGCGCGGCAGAGAGCCAAGAGAGCCTGGCGGCTCGCAGCTGAAGGCCCAGTAGAAGCGAGGATCATGGACAGGTTATTGTTCGGAGACAATCAGTTTTTCGGCATCAATCATATGTCGGAAGAAAAGGCCCGCGCGCAGGCGATCCGCTTTCAGCCGACTCAGGCGATCATCGATGTTCTCGATATTGCCTATGACGAGGGCATCCGCACTTTCATGTGCACCACGCACGAGCGCGTGGCGGAGATCTGCGACCACGTGCGCAAGAATCGCGCGCGCTACAGCGAGTTTGCCTTTTATCCCTGTATGCCGTACGCCCACAAGTATGCCAACGCCGCCACCGAGGAAGGAATGTTCGGCATGCTGAAGCGCGTCATTCCCAAGGAAGGCGTCTTCAACGCGCTGTTTCGTGGTGGCATGTCGCTCGCGTCAAAGGATATCGACGGCATCACGACGCTTCTGATCGATGCCGAGATGAAGATGTTCGATGGGCTGAATACCCCGGTCATCTTCCTTCAGAATGTGGTCACCGACCTGCTGCTCGGCCTGGGAATGACGGACGCTTTCCATATATTTGCCGAGCATGTCCGCAAGCGTTACGGCGCAGAGCCGGGCTTCATCACCATGAATCTCCCGGCGCTCCTTGATATGCTTGATAAAGCCGGAGTCGACAATCCGATTGTGTGCTCGAACATCAACAAGATGGGCTTCCGCATGTGCGGAGGCATCGAGGCGTACGACGAGGCAATGCGGAACCGCAGGTTCCGCGCCGTCGCCATGTCGGTTATGGCATCCGGCGCCATTCCACCGCGGGAGGCTGTGGAGTGGGTTTGCGCCAGGCCGAACCTTCAATCCATCGTCTTTGGCGCATCGGGCGCATCGAATATTCGCTCCTTCAGGAAGATGGTGGATGAGTATTGGGACAAGAAGCTCCCCGATACACTTGAATTAGCGCCGGCATGAATTGCGAAGGGATCCGATCGGCCATCCCTCAGGGCAACATGAAACGCGATCCGAAAGCAGCGGGGCGGGCATTTCGCGCGGCAGAGCGGGCCATAGCGAATATGCAGAAGAAGTAGGGATTCTTCGATTTCCGGATCGGGCGCTTTTTTTGAATTTGCATTGTTTAGATCCGCTGGTCACTTGCCTGGATCTTCCGCGCTCTTGCCGAGTGCTGCTTTTCATCGGCGATGGCGCGCGTTCCACGGCACAGACGAACTTGGCGGGGACGAGAGCCGAAAATGCACATTGACTTCCTCGGTACTCCAGTTGACAACGTCGATATGCAGGATGCGCTGCAGCGCGTGGATGATTTCATCCGGTCATGCAAGCCGCATCATGTGATGGTCAACAACGCCAACAAGTTCTGGCTGATGCGGCATGATCCTCGCCTCACATCCATTGCTTTTCGCGCCGATCTGATTCTGACTGAGCGCGCGGTGGCGGTCTGTTCCGCAATTTTGGGCCATCCGCTCAAGGACGATGTCGCAGGCGTCGCTTTTGCCCAGGAACTCTTGCCACATTGCGACCAGCGCGGCCACAGCATGTATTTCCTCGGCGCGACGGACGAAGTCCAGAAGGCCCTGATGGACATGGTGCGGCGGGAATATCCGGAGCTGAAGGTCGCCGGTTCTCACAACGGCTATTTCCTGAAAGACAAGAATGATTTCGTCATCGAGGATATCCGGAGCAAGAAGCCGGATGTCCTGCTCGTGGCACTGGGCAGCCCGCTCCAGGAGTACTGGATTCGCGAAAACATTGAGAGGCTGAACGTTCCCGTTTCCATCGGAGTGGGCGGCAGTTTTGACGTGATTGCGGGTCTGAAGAAGGATGCTCCTAAGTGGATCAGAAAATCCGGATTCGAGTGGCTGTTCCGGCTGATCCAGGATCCGAAACGATACTGGAAGCGGCATTCCAAAATGGTTCCATTCCTGTTCTTCACAGTCCTATTTGAGGGCATTCTTGGAATCGGCCGGAACGGGAAGCGGGTCGCGCTGTCCTCTCCGGTTTCGTCTCAGCAGTCAAATTCCACCCCTCCGGCCGGTCATTCTCCAGGGGGCTGACGTGTAACGGAAACTCTTCCCCGCATTCTTCAGGAAAAGGCGCACCGTGCAAGTTTGGCCGCGTGGTCATTGTTTGGAGCTAAAGCGGAATGGGTTCTCAGGCCGGCTCAAATGGGTGGAACACATGAGTCCTGTTGCAATCCATGCCGGGAGTACTTTACCGAAAGGGTTTGAAATGTTCAATCCAGGAAAGTCAGCGCAGTTAAAGTCTCAGATTCTCAGATCCTTCCTCATTCCCGCGATCAATGTTGCTTTGTTAGGCTCTCTTGCGCTTCAAATCGGCAATGCCCAGCAGGCCGGTGGCGGCGGCCAAGCATCGGGCCAGAGCGGAGGCGCGCCGTCGTCTGCCCAGAGTGATAGTGGCGACGGCCAGGCATCGGGCCAAAGCGGAAGCGCGCCATCGTCTGCCCAGAGTGGTGGCGGCCAAACCTCTGCACAAGGTGATAATTCCCAAACGTCTGCCCAAACTGGAAACGCGCAGACGACTAGCTCGACGAGTAACACCTCCGGACCCGCCGAAGCATCCGCCCAGAACGGCAACTCAAAAGCCCCAGGCCCGCACGGCGCAACTACCGTGGTTCCGCAGCGCGTTATCGAAACCTATCTCGACGAACCCCAACAGATTCAGCTGCCGAGCCCCTATGCGGATTTGCCATCGCTGCATGATCTTTACACTCAGATTCCCTCTGCTGGACCGAAGTTGAGGCGGTTCGGCAGCGACGTGTTTGTTATTGGCCCAGGGAATGCGCCAGGAAATGCGCTAGGGAATGCCCCAGGGAATGCGAATGAACTACCAACTGATCTTCCTGTCGGTCCGGATTATGTTCTGGGAACAGGAGATGGCCTTGTAGTGAACATGTGGGGCGGCCGCTCTGACCGCCTGATCGTAGTTATCGACCGGCAAGGCCAGATTGCGCTTCCGGAGGCAGGCACCATCACGATTGACGGACTCACGATTGCGCAGGCGCAAAGTGCAATCCAAAAGGCCCTCAGTACTCAGTTTGAGGGTGAGCATGTCGAGATTTCGCTGGGCCGGCTCCGGACAGTGCGTGTGTATGTGGTTGGCGACGTGCAGCGGCCCGGCGCCTACGACGTCAGTTCGCTGTCTACGCCACTGAGCGTTTTGTACGCTGCCGGCGGCCCCACCAGCCGAGGATCGCTGCGCATACTTCGGCAGTATCGCGGCAAGGAACTGGTCCGTGAAATTGACCTTTACGACTTCCTGCTCCACGGTGTCCGCTCCAACAGCGACCGGTTGATGCCTGGCGATACCATCATGGTGCCGCCGGTGGGCGCGCAGGTTACGGTGGAAGGAATGGTGCATCACCCCGCGATTTACGAGCTAAACGGCGAGCATGGACTAAATGAAGTTCTCGATCTTGCCGGCGGAGTTCTTGGTTCCGCAAGTTTGAAACAGATCAACGTTGAGCGGCTTGAAGCACACCAACGCCGCACCATGTTGACGTTGGACCTTCCGGACAAGGCGGAAGAAGTGAAGCAGAAGTTAGCCGGATTCCGGGTGCAAGGCGGGGACGATGTCGTAATCGCGCAGATACTGCCCTACAACGAGCAGGCGGTTTATCTTGAAGGACATGTTTATCGCCCAGGCAAGTACCCCTTTAAGGATGGAATGACCATTACGGACCTGTTGCATTCATACCAGGACGTGATGCCGGAACCGGCTGACCACGCGGAACTCATTCGCTTGCAGGCGCCGGACTTCCGGCCAGAGACCATTAGCTTCAATTTGCCGGACGTGTTGATCGGAAATGACTCAATCAAGCTTCAGCCGTTCGATCTGATTCGCATTTACAGCCGCTATGAGATCGATTCGCCCCGCGTTACGATTGACGGGGAAGTCCTTCGTCCCGGTACTTATCCGATGACTCAAGGCATGACGGTGAGTGCTCTTTTGCATATGGCAGGAGACTTCAGCCGCGCTGCCTATCGCGATGAAGCCGACCTTGCCAGCTATGTTGTTCTTAATGGCCAAAAAGTGCTGGCCAACCATCGTGTAGTGGCCTTGCAAAAGGCGCTGGATGGCGACAAAAGTGCAGATGTCGTACTTAAGGCCGGCGATGTAGTCGGCATCCAGCAATTGGCCGGATGGCAGGACATCGGTGCGTCGGTGACGATCAACGGTGAAGTCGAACATGCCGGCAGCTACGGGATTGTACCGGGAGAGCGCCTTTCTTCAGTACTGAAGCGTGCCGGCGGATTCCGGGATGCTGCGTATACGCCCGCCGCCGTCCTGCTGCGGGTGCAGGTTCAACAGCTTGGCGAGCAAGCCCGTCAGGAGATGATTCGCCGGGTTGAAGAAACTCCTATCGACTTTAGACAGGGGGCGATGAGCACAGAGGGGGGCGCACAAATACAGCAGGCGCTGCTACAGCAGCGGCAGCAGATTCTCACATCGCTCCGCACCCATCCTTCCGCCGGCCGGATGGTCATCAACATTTCATCGGACATCGGCAAATGGGAGAATACACCGGAGGACATTGAAATGCGTGCAGGCGACACGCTAATGATTCCGAAGCGGGCGAATTTCGTGATGGTGACAGGCCAGGTAAATAACCCGACAGCGATAGGCTATATCCCAGGACGAGACCTGCACTGGTATTTACAGAAGGCCGGTGGGGCGACACCATACGGCCGCAAAAAGGACATTTATGTCCTGCGCGCCGACGGATCAGTCGTACCCCACGGAGAGGGCTGGATAAAAAGTGAATACACGAATATCCGTTTGCGGCCTGGCGATACTGTGTTTGTCCCGGAGAAGGCTATTGGCGGCTCACCGATCTGGCAGAATATCATGGGCGTGGCCCAGCTCATGTCAGCGGCGGCGCTTCCCATGGCCATCAGCGGAGCTTTCTGATCGTTATTCATCCGGGACGGGACTTTGACGGCGGGCTTAATCCCGGCGAGCGAAGGATGAGCCCGGACGAGGCGAACTGGAGTTGCGGATAGGAATGCGTTACCCCAAGAAGGGCAGGGGTCTACTCACCACCGCTTCCATTCCGCCGTCGCGATGTTCTTGAGAAGGATTATTGAGAAATTGGAGTCATTGAAGAGATGAACAATCTATCGATCGGCGAATCGTTGACGATCAAGCAGAAGATCGAGGCGCGCACTGCGCGAATAGGCATTTTCGGCATGGGATATGTGGGTTTGCCGCTGGCACTGCTATTCGATGAGCAAGGTTTTCGCGTAACGGGCTTCGATATCGACCAAGAAAAGGTGGCAACGCTGAATGCCGGCAGGTCATACATCGTCCGCATCCCCGGCACGGAGATCGCGTTGGCACGCAGCCGCGGCTTCTCCGCTACCGGCAACTATGAAAGCATACGCGACATGGACGCCCTCATTATCTGCGTCCCTACTCCCCTGGATAACTTCCACCAGCCCGACCTGAGCTACATCACCGGAACCGCCAAGGCGATCGCGCCGCACCTGTGCGAAGGTCAGTTGATCGTTCTGGAAAGCACGACTTACCCAGGGACCACCACGGAAGTGCTGATTCCGCTGCTTGAGAGCGGCAATCTCGCCGGATTGCTGGCCGAATCTCCCTCAGGAGATTCAAGCGCGACGGGATTCTACGTGGCATTCTCGCCGGAACGCGAAGATCCAGGTAATGACACAGTCGCTCGACGCGACATTCCTAAGGTAGTGGGCGGCATTGGGCCAGTTTCCACCGAATTGGCAGAGGCTTTATACGGCAGCATATTCAATCGCACGGTTCCTGTTTCCTCACCGGCCGCTGCCGAGATGACCAAGCTGCTTGAGAATATCTACCGCTGCGTGAACATCGCCCTGGTCAATGAGCTGAAGCAACTTTGCGAGCGGATGGATATCGACCTGTTCGAGGTGATCGAAGCGGCAAAAACCAAGCCCTTTGGCTTTCAGGCTTTCTATCCAGGACCGGGGTTGGGCGGCCACTGCATTCCAATCGATCCCTTCTATCTATCCTGGAAGGCAAAGCAATTCGACTTCCGCACCCGTTTTATCGAACTGGCTGGGGAAGTGAACATGCAGATGCCGTATTATGTGGTTCAAAAGCTGGTCGAGGCGCTCAACGAACGCGGAAAGGCGCTGAAGAACTCCAAGGTGCTGGTACTCGGAATGGCCTACAAGAAAGATATCGACGATTTGCGCGAGTCTCCGTCCCTGACCATTATCGAGATTCTGCGTCACCACGGCGCCGTTGTTTCGTACAATGACCCGTACTTCCCCAAGGTAGGGCGCGGGCGCCACTACGATCTGAACATGACCTGTGCGCCGCTTGATGATCTAGCTATCTACGACTGCGTGCTCATCGTTACCGACCATTCTGCGTACGACTACAACCGAATTGTGCGCGATTCGCAGCTGGTAATCGATACGCGCAATGCAACGAAGGGCATCCTTTCAGACAACATCGTACGCTGCTGATCGGTTTGATTTAACTGTGTTATGAGAAGCCGCGAAGACAGTGGGGGCACTGGGGAAGAGATCTAGCCAGTTCGGTTCCGATCTGCCGGTCCAGGGTGGCGATCGAGTGTGGATCATGCCGTTCGGTTCTTTCCGGCAGCACCTCGAGGCGCATAGTCGGGTTGAGCGCGCTGGTACGCTGCGGGGATGCTGGCTTTTTCAGTGGCAAGCAATACGCTCACCGCGATCAGATAGAGAAATTCGGGGCACATGGCCGAATGGAGGTCGAACGACTAAACTGTTTCCACGTGCTGAGCAGACTGTCAAAACGGCCGAGCAATTAGCGGAAGCGGACTGGTTTTTAACCGTGTATTTGCGAAACTGCAGAAGCTGTTGCACGCCTAGCGCCGGTATCCGATCGGGCTGTTGTTTTTCGTCCGTCAATACAGATGGTCAAGGAGCCTTATCAGCTTCAGCGTAACCACCTGATCGGAGGCCGAACTGTCAGCATCCGCTGTAGTACAAACGGTTCGTCGCTGATGACGGCCGCCTAAGCCCACTTTCGAGTGCGAGGGTTAAATGAGTTTAACTTTTGAAAACGATCAAGAAGATGTATCCGCCGGTGAAAACCTAAAGGTATCGCCGGGTTCATTGAGTGACACGATGTCCAACGATTTCCTGGTTTATGCTGCGCGGCTTTGGGAAGCGCGTCGATTCATATTGAGCACGACGGTGATCGGCGGTCTCCTTTCCGTGATCCTTGCTATTATGCAGCCCAAACAGTATGAATCCACTACTTCGCTCATGCCTCCGAATAACAGAAGCGCGTCGGAATCTTCGTTGTTGGCGAGCATGGCGGCGGGGCCATTAGCCGCTGCGGGCAGCAATGCGCTGGGTCTTCAAACAAAGGGCGCACTGTACGAAAAGGTTCTTGAAAGTCGCACCGTTCAGGATAACCTAATTAACCAGTTTGATCTGCGCAAAGTGTACCACACTGTAACCTACAACGACACGCGGTTGAGGCTTGCCGCCAACACTCAAATTAGCGATGATCGCAAGAGCGGCGTGATTACCATTACCGTCAAGGCCTCGTCTCCGCAGTTAGCGGCAGAGTTGGCAAAGGGCTATGTTGACGAACTAAATACGCTGATGGCGCAGCTTGATATGTCGTCGGCACACCGTGAACGCGAGTTTCTCGAGCATCGTCTCAAAGACGTCGAGGCGGATCTTGAGAACGACGCGACTCAGCTTGGCCAGTTTTCGAGCAAGAATACGGTTGTCGCCGGCGAAGATCAGAGCCGCGCAATTATGACCGCCGTAGAAACATTACGGGGGCAAACTATAATCGCGAAAGCCGATCTGGCGGCTCTGCAGGCGGCTTATAGTCCCGGCAATGAACGCGTCCGCGCCGCGCAAGCGAAGTTCGACGAGTTGCAGCGCGAGTTGGCGCAAATGCGAGGTAGCGGCGCCCCTGGCGCAGAGGATGTGGACGGTTTCCCGTCCATCCGCGCGCTGCCCTTGCTGGGTGTGAAGTATGCGGATATTTATCGCCATCTCGCGGTGCAGACATCGATATTTGAGGCTCTGACCAAGCAGTATGAAATGGCCAAGGTCGAAGAAGCGCGGGATATCCCTACCGTTCGCGTGCTGGATGCAGCCGATGTGCCGGAAAAGAAATCGCATTCTATGCGGACTCTCATGGTTCTGTCAGGAACCGTACTGGCTTTCCTGCTGGCCTGCGGTTGCATTCTGATGCAGGGCTGGTGGAAAAGTTCCAATTCCCCCTGGAGGCGCTTGGTTGAGGAGATCGCAGCAGCGGTAATTACGGATATTTCTCACGTGCCGGGGGTTGGGAGACTGGTGCGATCCTTACATGCCCCTTCACAAACTTCGGAGTACTAAGCTCACCCCACATCCTCAAAGCTATGATCCTGCTTGCAGCGCCTGAATTCAGTGCGCCGAATTGACTCCAAGACAGAGAGCGGAACAACCGCATAGCTCGCCATTTGACCATGACAGGCGGAAGCATTGCCGCGGCGCGAAAGAATGGCGGCGGCCGGGAGCTGCAATAGAGTGACACCTCCAATTAATAGTTTTTTTCAGCCTCCGGAAAGGGCTAATTCATCGGCCCCTTACCTCGCTCAATATGCGGCCGTGGTAGTGCTCGGCATTGCGGCAGTAGATCTGCTGGCGGGAGGATGGAAAATTGTATTGCTGCTCGCCGCGGTCTCCGGTGCATTTGCAATTATAGGGTATGTTATCTATTCAATAGTCAAAGGGGATTGCGATCGCATCCTCATCGGCTGGGTCTTTCTCTTCCCGCTGGGCTATTATTATTTGTCCTATCCTCGAACGGCTCCGATCATACAATTCGATCGGACCATCGTCCTGGTGCTCGCAGCGTGTATCCTCGCTGCACCGAAGGGCCGAACCTGGCCTATTCCGAGAGATATGAAGAGAGTGGCAATTGTCTGGGCGATTTTTTTAGCCGCAACGCTCTTATCTTTCTTTCAAATGCCGAAAGTTCTCCAGAACGCCTCCCCAATGCTAACGATCGGCAGGTTGATAGTGGAAGCTTTTTTGCTTCCTGCGCTGATGGGGTGGTATGTCTTGCGCCAGTTTCGGTTGCGGCTTCACGCAAAATGGCTTCACATAGCCGTGTGCGTCATCAGCCTATACTCAGTTGCTCTTGGTATCGCCGATGTGGTTTTGCAACGTCACGTATTGGAATACGATTTTTCAGGCTACTATTTCGCTTACGATCCGACAGACCCGCTAGCTTTTGTATATTTGCGGCCGAGCGGCCCATTTACATCAACAGGTTCCTTTGCGCTCGTGGGACTGATCAGTTTCTTCGTGCTGGCCTTTCTTTGGACAGTCATCCGCGATGACTCTGGCCCTGCGCGCCGAGGTTTGCACATTCTGGGCTCTTCAGCTGCCATGCTGCAGGCTCTGCTGCCGCTGACTCGCATCGTGATTCTCTCTGTCGCTCTCTTTGCCATCATAAGTCTGTTCAGGAGCACCGGCCTACAGCGAATTCTCTATCTGGCGGCTGTAGGAACGATAGCCTTGATGATAGCCGTGGTGGCTGTTGTCGCTCCAGGTGTATATGAAGATCGCAGTTCTTCGGACAACGTGTACGGCCGCCTCGCTCAGGACGTCCAATCGTGGAAGGTTTTTGCCGATCACCCGCTGGTGGGGGTAGGCTTGATGAATTTCACTCCAGCGGTCCAGAAGACACCACGGTACCAGGGTAACGAGTTTGAAGGCGTTGAAGAGGTGGATTTCCCGCACAACAATATTGCCTGGATAGCAGCGGAAATGGGAGTAGTGGGATTGGTTCCCTATCTCATCTCGCAGGTTCTGCTCGTTGTCGCGTTTCGGCGTTTGCGCAGGAGGGGAGAGGCCGGAGCGCGCGCGTGGAAATACTTCGTTTTTATCTTCCTGGGCTACTGGATTCCGGGTCTTTCGTGGACAAATGCGCAGTCGGGCGACCTAAACATATGGTTCTTGTTTGCGCTGTGCCTGCTTTACCGCTACGGCGTCGGGGAAGCACGCGATGAAGGAACGGCGCTGCTTCCGGTTGCAGCCTGAGAAATGCGATGAGTAAAAAACCATCAGCAGTATTCCTTCATGCCTGGACAGGTAATAGCGAGAGAGGCGTCAAGTTTGTCGAAGGGCGATATCCGGACTCGGAAATTTCGGTGCTCGCGCATCGCGAACTGAGGGAATCCGGCTGGGCGGGCCAGGTTCGCGCCTTCGCCCGGCTAAAGGGAAAGGCAGTCGTTTTCTACTTCCGGTCTCTGGCCGATGTTAGGGAGCCTGAACTCCTTATTTGTCTTCACCTGCTTCACGGTTGTAGCGAAACAGTGCTGGCTGATGAGGGTGGGAACCTGACTGTGATCAACCTGAGGGAATGTGCTCGCCATCTCCCGAAGTTGATTATCGGAGCGGTCGCGGACTTGGCCGTGTTTTCCACCACATGGTTGCTGTTCAACAAGCTGCGGAAAGCGGTCAGAAGCACTGCACCGCCCTTGACCTCAGAAGATTCGCTGGATATTGCCTATATCTATCCATACCCGCTGAATCGTGACTTCTCGGGCGGCGCCACGACCCATTTCCGAGGATTCCTCGATGGGGTGGCAGAGAATGAAGGAACGTGCCGGGTACTGTCGGGATGCGAACTGCCGTTTGCCCTGCCTTTTCCAGTAGCCCAAATCTCTCCGCGCAGAAAGTGGTTTGTGTTTTCTGAGTCATTCACGCTTTCCTACAACTGGCAATTCGCGAGCGATGCCCGGAAGTTGCTGGTGGGGAAAAAGCCGAGAGTGATTTACCAGCGTCATGGACGTTTTGTTATTGCCGGTGTTTTACTTGCTCGTGCTCTGGGCGTTCCCTTCGTGCTGGAGTACAACGGGTCGGAGGTGTGGATAGCCAATCATTGGGATCCTGCGCGCTTTGCTCCCTGGCTGCGGATGGCGGAAGAGATTGCACTGTGGGGCGCGAGCACCATCGTAGTGGTATCGGAGGCTTTGAAGACGGAGTTGATAACGCACGGGCTGCCTCCGGAGCGTATCCTCGTGAATCCGAACGGAGTGGACCCGTCCAAATTTCATCCACACTGCGGCGACAGGGATCAATTGCGGCGGGGTTTCGGTTTCGATGCCCATCACATCGTAGTGGCATTTGTAGGGACGTTCAGCTACTGGCACGGCGTTCCGGTGCTTCAAGAAGCTATACAGAAGCTGCTCGGAGAAGGCCTTCCCGGACGTGCTTCCAATCCCGTCGCGAACACTCTCCGGTTCCTCCTCGTTGGCGTGGGTCCTCTTCAGGCGGAGATGCGCGCAGCTTTGAGGGAATATGAAGAGCAAGGCCGCGTGGTCTTTGCAGGCGTCGTTCCTCACGATGAAGTGCCAGCCTATCTCGATGCGGCAGACATATTGGCTTCTCCTCATGTACCGATGCCCGATGGCCGGCCTTTTATCGGATCGCCAACCAAGCTGTATGAGTATATGGCGATGGGCAAAGCGATTGTCGCCAGCCGGCTGGATCAATTGGAAACGGTCCTGACGCACAATGAAACCGCTCTTCTCGTCCGGCCGGGTGACGCGGAGGAACTGGCAGAGGCTATTGTAGCGGCTGCCGCAAATTGCGGTTTACGAGACCGTCTGGGCCGCAACGCCCGGGCAGCAGCGATGGCAAATCACACATGGAAGAGGAATGCAGCCAACACTCTTCTCGCTGCTGGATTGTGTATGCCGCCCGGCAACATACCAGTTGTGAATGGATGTCAAGGGGAATCGTGCGCATAATTGAATCACGTGATCGCAACCAAGAGGGGGCAACGAACCGAGCGGCATCTACCGGCATTTTAGAGACCCTGCGCATACGAAAGCTGCGGGAAATACTTACTCTTCGTCCTTTCGATGTCAGCCATCCCGATGGACGCTCGAGAGAGCGCTATCGGAAAGTGCTTCTAACTGCAATCACGGGGCCGATGGCCAGCGGTTTCGGCCTCCTGGCGTTTCTCATCACAGTTCCGTTGACCGTGCGATATCTTGGTCCCGCGAGGTATGGGGCATGGATGTCGCTTTCTGCCCTTATGGCATTTCTGAGGTTCTCGGATCTTGGATTGGGCAATAGCCTGGTAGGCGCCATCAGTCAGGCCGAGGGAAGAGGCGACCTTACTTATACACGGCGGGCCATCTCCAGTGTGCTGGTCTGTCTTTGCATTATGGCAGTTGTTCTTCTCTTCGTATTTCCGCTTTCAGCTCTCTTCATTCACTGGGACTACGTGCTGGGCCTGGCTAGCCTGAAAGACCGTGGCGAAATACAGGCGGCCATTCTGATCTTTGTAGCGTTGTACGCAATCGGCATCCCGGTCAATACGGCGCCGCAGGTGCAAAGGTCCCTTCAGCAGGGATATATATCTAACCTATGGATGATCGCAGGCAGCCTGCTTTCTTTGCTCGGCATCTATATCGCGGCCATCCATCACGCGCGTATCCCATGGCTCGTTGCCATTATCGGCGGTGTGCCTTTGATACCGGCGCTGGCCAACGGCTTTGTACTGTACTTCGTTCAGAGGCCCGACCTTCGGCCGTCGCTGAGGAACTTCGACAAGGAAGTTGCAAAAGGACTTCTTGGCAAGGGAGTACTCTTCTTCGGTCTCGGCATCGCCGGCGCTTTGGCGTTCGATTCCCAAAGCATTGTAATCGCGCATATACTCGGGCCCGCCGCTGTTGGGGTTTACGCGGTAGTGCAACGGCTCTATTCGATCATTCCCCTGATCGTCGGCTACATCACGATGCCGCTGTGGCCGGCGTTTGGCGAGGCGCTGGGGCGCCGGGAATTGCCGTGGATCGTTAGCGCCTTGCGACGCGGCATAACCGTGAACGCGGTGATTGCAACGGCGCTTGCCGTTCTTCTGTTCATGTTCAGCGGTCCCATTCTTCTTCACTGGACGCACGGCACCCTCTCGGCTTCCAAGTGGCTTTTCGCCGGTTTTTCAGTTTGGGCGGTTACATCTGCAATCAGCTCTCCGATCTGTATGTTGCTGAATGCTGCCCATGTACTGTGGTTTCAGCTGGTGTCCTCGATACTCTTCGGGTTGCTGACAATCGCGTCAACCATCTACTTTTTACCTGTAATTGGCGTGTCTGCATCCGTCTGGTCGATGACATGCGTTTATCTACTGACCCAGCTAGGTCCATATCTGATTTACCTGCGCGTGGTCTATTTCGGACACGCACGGAATCAAAGGGCATAAAGGCAGGGAGCACGCGATGAAAGTTCTTTGGTTCACCAATATTCTCCTGCCTGCCGCATGCGAGCATGTGGGCCGGCCAGCGCCCAAGGGCAGCGGTTGGTGGATGACAGCTCTACTGGAGCGACTGAAGAAGCGGGGCGATTTACAGCTCGCCGTCGTGGCGAGCACGGGGCTACGAGACTTCCATTTCGAGACCGAGGGAGTCGAGTATTTTGTTGTCAAGACTCCATTGCGCCGGGGAATCTGGAACCGATTGGGAAGTTATCGCGGGATGCTCCCGCTAAAGTCCCAGGTTAGGAAGTACGCATCGATTGTGAATGCTTGGGATCCAGATGTCGTACACGTGCACGGATCCGAGGAAAGCTTCGGACTGATCAAGGCGTGGGGTTTTACGGAAAAGCCAGTTGCCGTTTCGCTGCAGGGTGTAATGACCTCTTATGCAGGAAAAGCTTACGGGGACCTCTTGCCGATACAGATTCATGGGAGGGTTCGGGGCACGATTGGGCTGGGACTGGAATGTTTTAGATTCTGGAAGGGAATGCTGGAACGAGCTCGATTTGAGGAGATTATCGTTCGCTCCGCGGACATGATCCTGGGCAGAACTCAGTTCGATCAAGCCTGGGCTTGTGCGTTTCGCACAGACGTGTGTTACAGGCATGTAGATGAGTTGATGAGGCCGGAGTTCAGTGAAGCATCCAATTGGGTGCTGGAAAAGTGCAACCGGCGCCAGATATTTTGCACTAGCGGAAACCGGCCATTGAAGGGATTGCATGTTCTCGTTGAGGCAGTTTATCGACTTCGAGACGCATTTCCGGAGATCAAGCTCAACATTGCCAGTTCAGGCTTTGTGCCGCGTCCAGAGGACGATTACGCTCGCTTCGTTTTGCGGCTGGTTCGTGAGCGCAACCTGGAGCAGGCCGTCACTTTTTTGGGGGTACTGGATGCAAACGAACTGGTGAGGCAACTGCAACTGGCCAACTGCTATGTCACGCCTTCGTTCATCGAGAACAGCAGTAACGCGCTGCAAGAGGCTACGCTGGTTGGAGTGCCGATCGTAGCAACATACTCGGGCGGCATCCCGACCATTATCGACTCGGAGCGCACTGGCCTGACTTTTCCGACGGGCGACCCCGCGATGCTCGCGTGGCAGATAAGCCGGATTTTCCGAGATGACAATCTGGCCTCCCGCCTGGGTTCAAACGCGAGAAATACGGCCATGGAAAGGCATGATCCGCTCCGGGTCGAGGAGCAACTGCTGTCTGCGTACCGGGAGTTGGCCGGAATGGCGGCTCGGCAGTGACGAATTCCAAGGGAGCTGGAGCGATGGACTACGGCATATCGGGCGAGAGCATTATATGCTTTGCCGGGGAGGACTGGTGGTATCACCATCCTCATTCGAAATATCACATTCTCAAACGCCTGGCACAGCAGAATCGGGTGCTCTTCGTCAATTCGTTGAGCATGGGACTGCCCTCCGTGTCCAACCCGGATTTCTTTCTCAAGATTCGCCGCAAGCTGAAGAGCTACGCGAGATGGCTGAAAAAAGTTCCAGAGGGACTATGGGTGATGACGCCTATAGTTCTTCCTTTCTATGGTTCACCATGGGCCCAGAAACTGAATCGGGTTCTCCTGAGCTTGCAACTGCGGATCGCCATGCGGCACTGCGGCATGTCGAAACCAATAGTCTGGGTAGCTATTCCGTCGGCGGCGGATGCGGCGGACCTCCTGAGGCCGAAACTCGTCATTTACCAAGTGTCTGACAAGTACGACGCCAACGAAGACAGCGCGCTCTCCAAGGACGTGATTCGCGAGCTTCATAGGCGATTGATCGACATGGCGGGTGCAGTGCTGTTCAGCGGCCGCAGGCTGTTCGACGAAGCTGACGACGTGCCGCATCGGGTTTATCTGCAACAGGCGGTCGATTACGACCACTTTGCCACGCCAGCCCCGGACACGGCTCCGGAAATCGCCTCGATCCCGCATCCGGTGCTGGGTTATTTCGGGCAGATGGATTTCGTCATGGATTCAGAGTTGATGACCGAAGTGGCAAGACGCAGACCCGATTGGCATTGGGCGTTGATCGGATTACGGTCAAACACGATGCAAGTAGCGGATGGACCCAATATCCACTTTATGGGGAGCAAACCCTACGCCGAACTGCCGCGCTACCTTAAGCATTTCGACATCTGCGTTCTGCCTTGGAACCTGGGCAGCTCGTTTACCTCTTATGGCAGCGCAATCAAGGTACGCGAGTACCTGGCAACGGGCACGCCGGTCGTCATGGCTCCGCTATTCGAATACCTGGAGACGCCCGGCCTCCGCTTTTACAAAGATACAGATGACTTCATCGCGCAGGTCGAAGACGCATTGAAAAACGACACTTTCGCCGATCGCGAGTTGAGACAGATGCAGGTTCAGGACTCCACCTGGGACGTGCGCGCACTCCAGGTGGGATCGTTGATGACGGAGCTGTTGAACGGAAAAAGACTGGAAGGCCCGCGCAGTTTTGCGACGCCTACGAAGGTTGCGGTGGAGTTGGCTCCGCAAGGTGATTGGTCAAAGAGAGGAAACGGGTAATCATGTACGCAATACTTGTCAGCAGACGAACAGGCGAGGTGGAACTGTTCGATGTTCCCGAACCCGAATTACGGTCGCAGGGCATCCTGGTGCGCACGCACTTCTCTGCGATCAGTGCCGGCACCGAGCGGGCGTCGATGGAACTGAGCTCGAAATCGCTGGTTTCCAAGGCGATGTCCCGTCCGGATCTGGTGCGGCAGGTGGTTGACTACGCCCGTCAGAACGGGGTCCGTGCCGCATATCAGAAGGTAACCTCCAAGCTGGACACGCTGTCAACCATGGGATACAGTTGCGCGGGCGAAGTGATCGCCGTCGGTGCTGAAGCCGGGGAGTTCCGGGTAGGGGATCGCGTGGCCTGCGGTGGCGTCGGCTACGCTAATCATTGCGAAGTGAATTATGTTCCGCGCAACCTGGCGGTGCACATTCCGGATAACGTGGAAACCGATGCCGCGGCGCTCACGACCATCGGGGCCATCGCCATGCAGGGCCTGCGGCAGGCGAACCTCGCCTTTGGAGAAACGGTCGCCATCGTAGGAGCCGGTCTTTTAGGAGCGTTGGCGATCCAGATGGCCCGTGCTGCCGGATGCCGTGTAGTTGCCATTGACCTCTCCCCGGAAAGAGTAAAGCAGGCAGAGCAGTTCGGCGCGCACCTGGCTTTGCTGGCAAACGATCCGAGCCTGACTGAAAAAGTCAAGGCTTTCTCGCGCTATGGAGTGGACGCGGCGGTGATAACCGCCTCCAGCAGCTCGGCGGAGCCTCTCGAAATGGCGGCCAAGCTCATGCGCGACCGCGGTCGCATTGTCGTAGTTGGCGCGGTAGGCATGGGTGTATCGCGCGAAAATATGTACATGAAAGAGCTCTCGGTGTCCCTTTCCCGCTCCTACGGACCGGGACGCTACGACAGCAATTACGAAGAACAGGGCAACGACTATCCGCTCGGCTATGTTCGCTGGACGGAGCGCCGCAACATGGAGGCCTTCCTTGACCTGCTCGCGAGCGGACAGATCGACGTTACCCCTCTTCTGCGGCAGCGCTACACGGTAGATCACGCCGCCAATGCTTACGCGAGTCTTGCTTCCGGAGTCTATACGGCAATTATCGAATACCCGAAGACACCGGCTCCTAATCCGGCCAAACCACCAGCGGCGCATCGCACTCAGGCGCCGGGCGAGGAGGTGCGGATAGGCTGCATCGGAGCCGGCTCCTTTTCCACGGGCGTAATGTTCCCTGCCATGAGAGCGGTCAAGGGTACGCGTTTCGAAGCGGTGGCGACAGCCTCGGGGGTGGGGGCTGCGTCCGCCCAGAAGGCCTTTGGCTTTAATCGAGCAGAGACTCCGGCCGAAGTGCTGGCAGACCCTGACCTCGATGCGGTGTTTATCTTCAGCCGTCATGATAGCCATGCCGGGTACGTGATTCGCGCAATTCAAAGCGGGAAATCCGTCTTTGTCGAAAAGCCGCTTGCCACGACTTCTGAGGAATTGACGGGAATCGAAGATGCAGTCGCGGCGCGCCAGGCGGCCGGGAAGCCTGCTTTTGTCATGACCGGATTCAATCGCCGGTTTGCGCCGTTCACGGAGAAAGTTCGCGAGTTTTTCTCGGGCAGAACCGAAGCCATGATGTTGAACATAAGAATCAATGCCGGCTTTATCCCGAAAGATCATTGGGTGCACCAGCATGGGGGGCGCATCGTTGGCGAACTTTGCCACTTCGTAGACTGGGCGCGCGCAGTTGTAGGCAGCCCCATCATCAGGGTTAATGCGGCAATGATGCCCAATGGCTACCGCTACTGTGATGACAACCTGACGACAACGCTAACCTTTGCCGACGGCTCGCTGGCAACGATTCAGTATCTCGCGAATGGAGACAAGGCTGTCGCGAAGGAATCCTATGAAGTCTTCTGCGGCGGCGGAGTGGCCCGACTGGATAATTTCACCTCTCTGGAATTGGCCCACGGGGGGAAGGTACAGAAGCTGAAAAGTAGCTCAGATAAAGGCCATTATCGCGAGATGGAACTTACGGTTAACGCCATTCGCACTGGAGACCAAGCGCCCATACCCTTCGAGGAACTGGTCGAGATCACCAGGGCGACATTCCTGGTGCAGGAGGCCGCGCGCACACTCTGCCCAATAACATTGACGGCAAATTGACCCGCTGCAGTTGAGCAGAAATCGAATGCGTACGCGATTCATGTTCAGCCGGTGTGTTGGAGGCCGCCGGTTCTCCGGCAGCTGGAGATCTCGGACTCCTCCCATCCAATGCATCTGAACCATCACAAGCCCTTCAAGAGACAAGGCTTATACGATTTCCGCATAGCATCTCTTGCAGAGACTTTCGATTGAAATCTGAGCACAACGGTATACAAACTCGCCACAACCAGATTTTCGTTGCGAAGCACCTCGATGTGCGCGTAATCTAGTTTTACTGTCGGCCAAATAGCAGTTCGGACTTGGATTATCCCCCAAGAAGCCCGCACTGTCCAAGACTTCCCCTTTTCTGTGAGCTAAAATGAGTCTTCAAATATGCTTGCGCCTTCTGAGGCTGCCGATTGCCGTTTGTATAAGCGGTTTTCTGCTTCTTGCGGCTAGTGCGCAAACAAGTTCCGTATTGACTTCCCCGGCGAATGCATCGATCGTCTCGCCTCAGAATATTCAATTCAATTGGACCGCGGTTCCCGGCGCGATCAACTACACCCTCTGGATCGGCACCACAGCTGGCGCCAAGGACGCTCTCTATTACACTACCGCGCACACTGCCAACCCAACCGGAATCACCAGCACCACCGCTACGCTTCTGCCCGGCGTCACTTATTATGCGACCCTCTTTACACTGAACCCGGCCGGTTACACCACCACAGCTTCCAGTTTTCAGACTGCGGCCACTTCGTATCTGATTACTCCGGCTGCCGGTGGCACGGTGCCTACCTTGACCCAATTCAACTGGACGAGCGTTCCGGGAGCGACGGAGTATGTGCTGTGGGTGGGGACCACGGCTAACGCCAAGGATGCGCTGTACTACAACGCGGGCACGGGGACTGGCACGAGCGCGACGCTGCAGCCGGGGACGACTTACTACACAACGCTGTTT
>Ga0326727_10011483_pt1 | contig 20598 bp, 18 predicted proteins | sample MB2enrmetagenome_FD_207643 | JGI IMG/M metagenome (GOLD analysis project Ga0326727, IMG submission 207643) | Lab enriched peat soil microbial communities from McLean, Ithaca, NY, United States - MB29MY | ecosystem: Environmental > Terrestrial > Soil > Wetlands > Peat | place: USA: New York...
GCAGTTTCGAAGCTCGCACGGGTTCGGGTGGAGGGTTTCTCGAACAGTAGACCGATAACTTTCCCGGATAAGCGATGTTCTAATGGTCCTTGCTTCGAGTCAGACTCTAGCCTAACCGCCAAATCCATCAGTGATTGGATTTCGTCGCGGGACAGGTCACTTACGGATATGAAGTCTCTACCAGCGAGCAATGCCCTTCAGCCGACCCGAGATGAATCGGGGTCATTGAAAAATGCTTCAGTGACTGTCTCAAGCTGGGTGCGGACTTGCTTTCTGCGTCTTGGAGGCGTATTTCGGTGCTCTCTTTGTGGGGTCTATCAAGAACCTTCCTGACTTTAGAATATCCATTCCGATGAGGACTGGGTACCGCATGTCTGAACGATCATTGACAGTTACAGGTAGAGCGAATCTTACTCCCGCGATCTCTACGACGCCTCGGACTAGAGGTCGAGTTCGAACTTCGTCCAAGAATGCGGATTTCACTTTCGCAACGTCCACAGTCGGGCCGAGGCCTATGTTTGCTGCGAGCCACACATCCACCGAAGTCCTGCTCGCACCCGTGTCCACCTTGCCTTTCACGCGCGCTTCGCCGTGATGGCCTGTGACCTTTACGTACTCTATCGGGCCGATTACAATCGGCTCCTTCTTTTTCACTGCCACCACTGCCACACCATTTATGAGAAGACCAAGTATTAAGCAGCCATCAACCAAGGCTTCTTCTATGCAGATTGGAGTCCTCTCAAAGAACCGGGAGTTCTGGGCAACAACAGAAATTATCAACGCCCTCAATAAGAAGGGTGTAGAGCCGGAATACATCAAGACACCAGAAATACACCTCATGTTAGGGGAAAAAGTCGATGCAATCTACGAAAAGAAGTCGCTTTCTACTTTAGGCGCAGCGATACCGCGCATCGGCCGTAGCTTAACGCAACTAGGAGTAATGCTGCTCAAACACTTCGAATTAATGGGCACCCCATCTACTCTCTCAATTGAGGGTCTCACCACAGCTAGGAACAAATATCTCACCCTCCAAGCCCTTCACGCTGCGAGAGTGAGGATTCCTGAAAGCGTTCTTATCGCGTCGAGGATTAAGACCCAGGAACCTACTGAGTACCTCTCTCCCCCACTCGTAATGAAGCTGCTTAGCGGAACCCAGGGAATCGGGGTTATGCGTGTTCGCAACGTGAAGGAGGCAGGTCCGATAATCGACACACTCTCTGAACTCGACCAAATGATCCTCCTGCAGAAATTCCTACCGAACCCAGGAGAAGACATACGAGTGTTCCTTGTAGGTGGCGAGGTAGTTGCTGCGATGAAACGCAAGGCCGCCCCTAACGAGTGGAGAAGCAACATCCATATCGGCGGCCACGGAATCGCTCACAAACCGACGAGAGAGGAGTCTGAAGCGGCCACCAAGGCCGCAGAAGCTGTAGGCGTGGAAATAGCCGGGGTGGACTTAATCTCCGTCGAGAACGAACCCTACGTTATCGAAGTAAACGCCTCTCCAGGCTTCCGGGGCTTACTTGAAGCTACAGGCATAAACGCAGCCGAAAAGATCGCAGGTTACGCTATAAAAAAGGCGAAACACTAAGCCCACCGTTTCAGGTCGTCACGCCATAACGCTCATTGGATTCAACTACCTAACCCTATCTTGCCTGTCCGCCATGAAGACAGTCACAAATATGATGCTCAAATGACCTGAACCTGGGGTATCGGAGCTGACAGGCAACAATACTTCCCCTTAGGATGCGATTGTTCCGAAACTTACGTCAGATTCGAACCGCCGCGGATTCGTAGTGATCTTAGCCACCTCGACACACACAGTTGCTAGATATAACGCGAAATCTCTTAACCTGAGGCGGCTACGTAACCTGGACGGGATAGAGCTCAGCCAGCTTTACCTTAACGTGCCTGCCGAAGTTTGAGAATGACGTACGGGTTACCAAACTCCCTCAGCAGCTGCCTGCACTTTCCACAAGGAGGCAACACAACGTTCTTCTTCCCACTAACCGCGACTATCGTGAGAATCTCGAACGCGCCTTCAGAAACCATGGCTCCAACAGCTGCGTACTCCGCGCAGAACGAACATGGCGCGGAGCCGCTCACCTCGATGTTCACTCCCTGAAAGACCCTCTTATCCTTGGTCTTGAGCACAGCTGCGACGGAGGTCCTTTCAGACATCCTTCTCCTAGCAAGCTCTGAAGCTCGTTCGATTAACAACTGATCTTCGGTAGAAATTCGGTGTGCTCGCATCATCTATCAAAGAAGAATGCAACACGCTCCTATCGAATAAGCGAGGCGGTGCTGGGTCCGCGTGTCCTACGAAGTTATTGCTGAGAAGCCACTTGTTCTCGCATAAGCATGGGCGCCCGAGGGAGTACTGAATCCCGGAGAACGTAGGAGATCGCCCCCGCGATCAAGATGAGAATTGCGCTTGCCGTTCCGAGACTGGTGTTGAGGTCCTGGTTCGTTCCCACGAGGCCTACGCTGAAGGCTAGGAGGATCGCGCCGAAAATAATCCCCCTCATTCCGGCTTCATGCAACAATCGCTTGGTTGCCAACGTGAAGCAGTGAATTGAGCCGAGTGAGCAAATCACTCCAACGATTAGGACAACTGCGAAGACGAAGCTGAAGAATTGCATCTGGAACGGATAGAGGCTGTAAATTGGGACGGCGACCAAACTAACGACCAAGCTCACGACGCCGCCAATCACGAAGAGTGCAGCCGCGATATCGATAAAACCTGTCTTCAAATTTGACTTGCTCAATACGCTAACCGAAGGTGTGAATTAGCGCCATTACTTTAAAGTCTGATTTCACCTCGGACACATTTTCCACTTCTAGACGTAGATCTTGCAAAACAAACAGAACCATCGGTTGTTCGATCTCTGCGTGCAACCCCCGCATGCAGGGCACTTGGGACAGTTGCGTGTGGGTGGCGATGGTAGCAACCTGTGTCATCCAGGGTGAGGCGGTGGGTAGCGGAAAAACTTGTTGTTAATGTCTAACCACAATGGAGCAATCCGTGTTGCCTTAGCAAGGGATCTTTTCATGAAAAGCGGCAATCCCAGTCGCTTTGGTTGGGAGGCAAATCGAGAGACACATGAAGAGCATTTTACTCAATGGAGTCCGCAACGTTCTCAACTATACTAGTGAGCAGAACGCAAAGTGATTCCACTTCGAACGTTCGTGAGCATTTAAACCGCGGTCCACTCGCTCCACTTAGTGTAGATGCACACATCTTCCCCCAACCCTAATCGGTCTCACTGCGGCTAAAGTTTGATTAAGAGGATGAAAACTTTGGTGAATGAACTCAAATTCCAAAGCAGCATTGTCTACCTTTGCGAATTCTGTGGGTATGGTTACCAAACCATTGGCACGGCAGAACGCTGCGAGCTACACTGCGATACACAACTGCGATCTTCAGTGAGGATAAGACAATGTGCAGTCTACCAACCTGCGGTAGAAGTCCTAACCGTTAGCGCTAGGCGACATACCCAACATCGCCATCCAATGAAGAACCAAATCTCCTCGCCTTAGTCGCAAGTAACAGAAGTCGACGGCGGTGAGCGCTTTATGATGAGAGCTCCGGGATCCAACATACGTATACATACCAACCTACCCGTACGCATATTACTACTACAACCCATGGGCAGGTTACTACGTCTGGGAATGGTAACGATTTCCAGAGAACACGTTGGGTTGGAAGATATTTCCTAGCTTCTTTTCTCCATGGTTCTTTTTAGTAGGATTCCGAAGCGCAAAGCAAATATTGCTTTCGCGCCTGCGCTCTCGTCATACAAATTGACCACGCTCGGGTTGAATACAATATTTGTTGAAGCTGACTCGATTCGAAGGAAACCCCATAATTGTCCCGAGAAAGAAAAAATCGTGGGAACTTAAGGGCACGTTTAATCCTGGCACAATTGTCGAGAATGGAACCATTCACATACTCTATCGCGCCGTAGGTGAGAACAGAGTTTCTAGGTTAGCCTATGCGCGAAGCAGCAACGGGACCGAGATTCACGACCGCTCCGAAAAGCCCGTTGTCGCACCCTCTGCAGGCTGGGAGGAATTTGGGTGCGAAGACCCTCGGATTACTCGTCTCGATGGAAGGTATTACGTTACCTACACGGCATATTCCCGCCGCGGGCCCCGCATAGCACTCGCCTCAACCATCGACTTCGAGAATTTTGAGAAAGACGGTTTGATTGGACCAGACCGCGATGACAAGGACTGCGTGATCTTCCCAGAACGCATTGCTGGGAAAATTGCCATACTACACCGATTAGAATCAAAGATACAGATCGCTTACTTTGACAGCATCTCGCACCTGCAAAAGTCTAGGGATTTCTGGAAAAGTTACGTTGAGCACCTCGATGATTACGAGGTTATAAGGTCGAAATTCCCGTGGGAACAGAGAAAGGTTGGCGTCGGACCTCCACCGATCAGGACAGATCGTGGATGGTTAGTCGTCTACCATGGCGTAAGCATAGACCACATTTATCGAGCGGGAGCAATGCTTCTAGACCTAGAAAACCCCGCCAGAGTACTGGCCCGTACTAGAGAACCGATTTTAGAGCCTCAAATGGAGTTTGAGAGACAGGGGGTAGTGTCGAATGTCGTGTTTCCTGACGGGACGGCGGTGGTTAACGGAACACTATCCGTGTTCTACGGCGGAGCGGACACTGTGTGCTGCGTTGCCTACGCGCCGCTGAAGCAGTTTCTCGACGAACTCGAAAAGGCGAACTGAGTTTATTATTCCGTGTGGCCGAAACAAGCTAGGAATTCTTGCGCAGCTAGCAGGAATGCGATTGTGGATTCTGCGCCTTGGTTCTGATTAAGTCCACGCTCCCCGACCCCATCATAGCATGCCCCCGATGCCCCATCGTAAACGATGACATTTTTCGTATTCATGCCGAAGAACCATCCCAGTGCCCGCCGAGCCATATTCTCATACGATCTATCATGCGTCAATTGGTATGCGATTGCAGTCGCTTCGATCATTGCTGCTGGCTCGATGGGTTGCTGGTCGTACAAAGCCTTCGGTTTACCCTTTACGTACCAGCCGTTGTTACCGATTGGAGTGCAAACCCCATTCTGCGTCTCCTCGTTGTTCAAGAATCTCAGCGTTTCTTCACCCACCTTTAGTAACACCTCGTCGTGAAGAAGTTCGTATGCTACTAGCATCGCTTGACTCAACCGAGCATTATCATATGTAAGAGTGTTCTCATACCACTGCCACTCACCATCTTTGGTCAGCTGAAAGGCTTTGAGTAGATTTGCTGAAGTTTCCTTCAGGTCGGCTTCTAGATTCTTGTCATCAGGCTCTGAGAGCATTCGTTCATGTATGGCAAGACACGCGTAGGCCTTCGTTCGAAGTGAATCCGAAACGCGGGCCCATGGAAGGGCCCGATCGAAGACTAGCCTTGCAGATCCCTTCACTCCTTCTGCCGCCTGCGAATTCAATATCGCGCCTGTTGCCCAAAGTGTTCTTCCGAGATGATCACCTAACGTCGGCTTGTCTATGAGATCAAGGGAAAAGTCAATGAAGTTGTGCATTTGCCCACTGTCGTCTTGCATTAGCAACAGGAAGCTAAGGAGTTTCTTCTGTAGTTCAGCTAGCTTTTTGTCAGGCCAATATTGAGGTGCCTTAACACTGAGCACAAGGGCGCGCGCATTGTCATCTACCGAGTAACCCTCTTTCTTGTAGGGAACCGAGAACCTTGCGTGTTGGATTACAGCGTTAGCATCGGTGAGGGCGAATAGATGGTCGAGCTTAACTGACTTGGCGAGTTTCTCGCACAACGTGGGCAGATCTTGTTGCAAGTCTGAAGGTGTCAGCATACTCGTCAGCTACTGTTGCCCATCCCACTTGTCGGCCATACTTGAATGCATTTGTCTCCAATAGGCGAGCGATCGGACGTCAGCGAATTTACAGAGTAAGCCCTGTTACCTAGCAAGACTTCCTTTAAGCAAATCGATGGTGTTTAGGTTATAGCTTTTCCGTGGCTAAGCGCCCAAGGCCAATGTGCCGCGCGAAACCTGATCTCAACGACCTCATCTGAGCATCACCTGCGTTAGGCGCGTGATGTCAATTCATCTAGACCAAAATTCATTTCAAGGTCATGCTGCATCGATGCAGTAACTAAAGAATTGTACAACAGCATTGACACAGTTAGGGGACCGACGCCGCCAGGTACCGGAGTGAGGAAAGATGCTACACGAATTGCATTGTCAAAGTCAACATCGCCCATCAGTTTGCCGCCGACACTACTTGTGCCGATGTCCACAACAGCGGCTCCCGGCTTAATCATCTCGGGACCGACGGTAAATTCGGGACGCCGCCCGATTCCTGTGAGAAGAATATCCGCTTGTCTCGAAATGTTGCCGATTTCCTTCGTTTTCGAGTGGCAAACGGTTACGGTAGCATCCTCGTTCAACAGTAGTTGGGTCAGGGGTCTTCCAACGAGCTTACTCCGGTTGATTATGACTGCGTGTTTCCCTGCGATTTCGACCTGATAATACTTCAACAGGACAATTACTCCTTTGGGTGTACACGGGACCAGTTTTGCGTCCTTTCCTGCCAATCGCCCAAGGTTGCAAGGGTTCAATCCGTCTACGTCCTTCTCTTTCGCAATTGAGGCGAGCGCCGCGGCATCATCAAGAGGTTTGGGTAGTGGAAGCTGAAGAAGAATACCTGTTACTGTCCTATCGTGATTCAGATCCTGAACTATTTGCTCAAGCTCTGCCTGTGGAGTATCAACTGTCAATTCGATGTTGCGTGATTTAATTCCTACAGCGATGCACGCCGCATGCTTGTTGTTGAGGTAGGCTTGCGAAGCTGGATTATGTCCGACGCTTACGGTTACGAGGCTGGGTTCAACGTTCGATTTCTTGAGCGAACCGACGCCATCCCGAACCTTCGATCTGATGGTTTGGGCAATCGGATTTCCATCCATTATTCTTGCAGTCAAATTCTTTCCCCAGTCGAGATTAGAGTATGAATATCTCACCTTATTGAACAGTAGATTCCTTTCGATTCCTTTCGGGAATCGACCGAAACGAAATTAGGCTCGGCCCCTATCGTCGGACATGACGATTTTTGAAGCTCGTAGAGTGCGTGCCTAATTTCAGCGAGGGAAGGAGGAAGGAAGTGATTGACGCGATTGCCAACGAGGCGCGAGCTAGGAATGTTATGGTCCTCGACGTCGAATCGGACGCCAACCATAATCGATCTGTTTTGACGTTCGTTGGCGAACCTGATGACGTGAAGGATGCTGGATTAGCGATAAGCGCGAAAGCCATCGAGCTTATCGACCTTAACAAACACAGGGGAGAGCATCCTAGGATGGGAGCCGTCGACGTCATACCCTTCATTCCAATATCCGACGTCACAATGGAAGAATGTGTCCAGTTGGCGAGGGATTTTGCGAAGGAATTTGCTGCTAGGTTTAAAGTCCCGGTCTATTTGTATGAGGCAGCGGCAACGCGGCCTGAGAGGAGAAATCTAGCAGACGTTAGAAAGGGCGAATTCGAGGGATTGCGAAACCAAATAGGCAAAACCCCCGATAAGACGCCGGACTTCGGACCTAACGAAATTCATCCAACTGCAGGAGCTACCGCGATAGGCGCGAGACAGATACTCATAGCGTACAACGTGAATCTAGCGACTGCCAACCTAGACGTTGCGAAGAAAATCGCCAGACAGGTTAGGGGAAAGGACGGCGGGCTTTCTGCTGTAAAGGCGCTAGGTTTCGAGCTGAAGGACCGCGGCATCGTCCAAGTTTCTATGAATATGGTTGATTACAAAGCCAGCCAGCTCTTCAAAGCATTTGAACTGGTTCGAACACTCGCTGAGGAACAAGGCGTCCAGGTTGTTGAGAGCGAAATCGTCGGCCTGGTTCCCCAAGAGGCCTTGATTGACACCGCTCAGTTCTATCTCAGGCTCCACAGTTTCAAGAAGGACCAAATCCTAGAACGTAAGCTCGCCGAATCGGAATCTGACCTACTTGTGTCAATGAATTTGGCGGCTTTCAGCTCGGAAGTTGCCTCAGAGAAACCCGTTCCGGGTGGAGGAAGCGCATCAGCCTATTCTGTTGCCTTAGCAGCAAGCCTAGTAAGCATGGTGTCCAGACTCACCCTGAAGAAAACTGAATACGAAAAATACTGGCCCGCCGTTAGGGAAATTCTAGCAGAGAGCGAAAAACTTCGCGTGCAATCGCTCACATTCGTCGACCGGGACGCACAAAGCTTCGCTGCTCTAATGAAGGCATATCGTTTGCCGAAAGAAACCGAATCCGATAGACAGGCCAGATCCAAGGAAATACAAATGCGACTCAAAGACGCTGCTCAAGTACCACTTGAAACAGCAGAGCTCGCTGCACGTACCGCGTACGCGGCCAGGAACCTTACGGAATATGCTAATGTCAACGCGCTCTCAGACATACGAACCGCTATCTTCCTAGCCCAAGCTGGATTCCAGGGCGCCAGTGCTAACGTCGCAACGAATGTGACCGGAATCAAGGAAACTGAGTATCGGAAACACACGGAACAGAAGCTTAACGAATTGCAGAATCAAGTTGAGAAAAACACGTCTGAAGCGTTAAGGGTTCTGACCACGAGGAGCAAAGATCGCGGCTAGGCGCTGCTGACGAATTCACTTCGCTCCTGCCTTCTCATACATTCTTCGGAACGTCCATCTTATTGCGTTCTTTAACTCCAGCAGCCTGCGGTCGTCTCCATAGTTCTGCACATGGATGGATTTGAGGTGCCCCTCCTCTTGCTCAACATCGTACGTGAGCATGTTTTCGGGTTGTAGAGATCCTGCCGTCGCAGCCTCTTTGTCTTTGCTCTGCATGGGCTCCAAAACTTTCGCCAAGAGAAAGGATCGTAGAGGGGGGGAATTGGAATCTAGGTTGATACCCGGCTCGGGTAAAACACGAAGGTCGTTGCCCTCAATAGCGATTGAGGCAATCCGCACACCGTCGGAAGTCATGATTGGCACATTGTCAGATGGAGCTCTCTCCGATGCTCGAGGCTTGCTTGGCGGCGCGCCGGTTGCAGACTCGATGTCAACTGGCCTGAAGCTTCTCTCTGCAAGAAGCGTGTCGACAACTCCCAAGAATGATCGCAAGTAGTTTACTTCTTCTTCTTGCTGCTTCAAGCGACGCTCCAGAAATGTCTTCATCTCAGCCAGTCTTTTTGTTAGTTGCTGATCTGGTGCTGCCAAGAGACTTCACAGTGTATGGGCAGAGCTTGACCGCATTAAATAGTTAATTGATCGGCGCGTCCTAGGAAAGGAGCCATGCGACGAAGAGGCGCCGCTTACGGTTGCGGTTCCGCGATAACCCTCTTCAATTCTTTTTCGGAGTTGTCCGCTGTAATGAATATGGGAACGTTTTCCATGCCCGTAGCAATGTAGCTAGATAGTAGCCATTGGCCGGGAGCGAACTCGAGGGTTTTCTCAAGAATCTCCTGGTCGATTGTGAACGTGCTGCTCACAAGACTGCGATCGTATGGACGGGGTAATGGACCTACAAAGTATGTATGTAGCTGTTGCAATGCGTTTGTGTTGAGGTAAGCGATTCTCTGCGTCGCGACGCAACCGCCAAGCCCGTACTTTCTTCCCTGCCTGAGCAGGGTTTCGATTCGATTTGTGCATGTAAGATCGATTCCTCTAGCTTTGTCGTATGCGGGGATGAATTCTTGGGCCTCGTCGAAAACAAACAGAATCTGTGGTTCAACTTGAAACTCCCGTTTCCTTCGTCTAAGCATCTCCGTACTCAAGTCTATGGCGAGTTTTTTGATAATGTTCGGTTCTGCAACGGACAGGCATAGCAGCCTCGTATCGCCATCCAAAAAGCCCGATAGCTTTTCTGTGGTGTACGCGCTCTTATCGACGGTCTTTGCTGTTCGATTGAGCGATGACTTGAGTTCAGATCTTGTAGCGGCCCAAGCAGCGAGCGAGCCGTTTTTCCAAACCTTGAATTTCTCAACCGCGTTTGTAGCAACTGACTGTAAGTAGTCGAGAAATTCGGGAGTCACAACGTTAAAGCGCTCTGCCCTATTATCCCTTAACCAATCAAGGACCTTCTCTTCAATTTCATGGATTGCATCCAGATTTACCTGTTTGTCACCTTCTCCTTTCTCCAGTAGTCTAACCTGTTCTAGGATGTTCTCAAATATGGGCGGGGGTCTTCCTGCCTCCGCATAATGTCCCAACTTTCCTTGAGAGAGAATATTCTCCAGATTCTGTGTTAGGTCATATTTCTCGAAGCCCCTTGGGGTGACTATGATTTTCCGAAGGTGGTCGGCGTCAGCGACTGGCACCTCGGTGATTATCTTGCTGTTAATTGTCTTATCGGCAAATACGTCTTGTAGAAGGAATGGGTACTCCATCGAAATATCGAAGATTACGGTCTTCGTCTTTTTAGAATGGTAGATTATTCTTCGGAGGATGTTGGACAGTAAGTTACTCTTGCCGCCACCTGTGAAGGAGAATACGCCAAAATGGTAGCGTACGAGTCGCTCGAAGCTAACATAGATCGGGACTGCACCCTCTTCTTCTTGAAACATCTTAATCGTACCCACGCGTGGGTCTTTTCTAGCCTCAAAGGTTGTGGCTATCTTTTCATTCCACACAAGCCCCAGCTCATCCAGAAGTTTTCGGTTGTACATCCGATGGATTGTGTCTTTGTTTAGGATGAAGACGCGTTCGCCTACTACAGGATAAGTGAAACCTTTGATATATCGTTGCTCTGTCCCGTCTAAAATCAAGTCGTAGTTGAGTGGTATTGCGCTGAGCTGTATCATCATCGTTGCCTTATCGTCTGTGTCCCAATCTGCAACGCTCTGTTCGATTATCTCGAACTGGTATGGATAGTAGCTCTGTTCTGAGAGGCCTCGCAGGCCGAAATGTTCTGGTCCAATTCGCGAGACTTCAAGAAGGGTGAATCTTTTTCCGCCGTATTTCTTCGCTTTGAAGTTGCGTACGGCCAGAAGCATTCCTTCTTCAAGCAGGCCCATGAGGTCTTTTTGGTATTGGGCTTTAATGCGGCATTCATATTTGGCAGAAAAACCGGTGGTCTCAGCTGAGATATCTGTTCGCCTTATCGCGTAGACGGCAGCAAGTCTTCCTTCGAATCGGCCGTCGAGGTCGGTAAACTGTCCGTTAAGTTCTGTTTCTAGCATTTTCTATTTCGCTCCTTCGTGATCGGAAGGTGTTCATATAGAATGAGTATTTTCTCAGCTTTGGATGCGAGATGAGCCAATGTCCCATTCCTCTGATCATTTGGGTTGCGTTACTTCGCTGGGCTTTGGCAATCTTATCCGCGATGTATAGGGGTTCATTGTGTCCGAATACTTCGGGAACGCTTTCATGAGTCATGGCTTTCAGCGTAACCATCATGAGTTCTTGAATGCGATTCTCGGAGCTCGCTGCTTGCCATAGAATCGGCTCTACCTCTTCAACTGCCCCCCCATACTCATGTTTGAGTATGAGAGTTGGTGCGTTCTCTGATGGCAGGTAGAGCCGATCAATAAACAACACATTGCTTCTGAACTGGTCATCGGACTTCGCCTTATCCAATTGAATATATGATTTGACGAAGAGCTGTTCTTGGATTATTCGATTTTTTACGGCGCCAGAAATGTCTCCTTTCACGTCGTTGAATCGTCCAACGATGGTCTGGAATGATGTGTCGTACTCAACAGTGGCCCATGGAACTTGCACTTGGTCATGGTGGAACATGCTCAAGGCCTGCAATAACATGCGATCAGTAGTGGCCACTTGCTCCGCATTGCCGCCCCAAATGTGCCGTTCGACGCATAATGGAATGAGATGCGTAATCATGTCCCTAGCCGTTGTGTCCTTGGTTATTCCTATGAGCAGAACCCTGTTGAGTCGGCAAGTCTCAACAAGCATGTTCAACGTAAACAAACAGAGGAAAGCCAAATCAAGGGTCGTCAACCATCTTGATTCTCGGCCGTCGGTAATCTGAAGCGGGTTTCCAACGTTGCTCACGAAAAAGCGTTGGCCAAGGTACTCCACCATTCTTTGAGTTCGATCCCACGCCGTCAATAGGTTTGGCATCAGCGAAAATTTCCCATTCGATTCGCGAAAGTACTTCCCATCATTAGCGGCCCTCGTCAAATACCTGGCCAATTTTTCAACCCTCAACGGGTCCGACTTAATGTTCAATCGGCTTGCAAGCTCGTCCACACTGAGAGCCGTTTGGAGTTGTTCCATTAGAAACATTGCCGAGTGACGGAGGTAGTCGCCTCGCGGTGGCAGCAGCCCGTCGCCGTCTCGGGTGCGATATCTGCTGAATGCCAGATCCTGCTCATCGAGCCCTAAACCATCGCTAGTAATTCGAAGGGTGGCGCATTCACGTCTCCAGAGGGCTCGTTTAGAGGTGTCATGTAACAGGCTGGACTGAGTGCCAGAGAGTGAGCGGTCCAACAAGATGATTTGGAACTCTTTGGTTTTTGCAATAGTGTAGGCCAAGTAAAGCTCCGAAAACAACATAATCCAGTTGGCTATGGTTGAGTTATCTACTGTAGATTGATCAGTCAAGGGGCCTGAGATCGCCTGCTCCCCAAGCCCGCTGAAGGTGCTTTGCGGCTCAACTTCAGGAATCGAATCAATGTAAATTGGGACACAGCTCGCAAGTCCATGCCCTTTCTCAACAAAATGGGTGTCATAAGTTACAGTAGGGCTTCGGTCTTTTATGTAGGTGATCGATCCCGTTGCCGCATATGCTCCAGCCCAGAACACCGCTAGCCCACCCAATAGGTTCTGATCCATCGAGCCATCAATCGCCGCAAACCTGGCAGAGGGTTTCTTGAATATGTCTTGAGCCGTTTCGTATGATCTGTCATACCTGAAGTCTGAAATGAGCAATTTACTGACCAGGGGCCAGTAAGTGCGGCTTGCGCCTTCGAGTCGCAATCCACTTTCACCAACCTGAACCTCAGCACCTTCCTTCAGAATCTGCCCTAGTCTCTTGACGTTCATGCTTAGTACCGACGACATGCGGCTCAGAACCCCTGAATAGACAAACTCATCATTTACATAAAGACTGAAGTGTGATTGAGCATCAGAGACGATTGACGCATAGACACATTTCTGGAATACGTGAGTTCAAACATAGTCATCCTCTTCGTAGTCCTCAATCTAATGGCGGCGGCTATTGGAGTCGCATTCGCACTGAAAGGCGTGAGCGCAGCATTCAGCCTCGGAATCAAGTAATCGATCCTGCTGTTTCGTCGTCCGTGATGGTCGGTTTCTTGAAATTAACTTAAATAGGGATTCGCGATTGCTTTGTCAAGGTGCCCGACCCATGGGTGACTGTTTTAACACCCGAACCGAGACGGTTTAACCTAAAACTCTCGCACATCTCAGGTACCAAAGATTTTTCGAGGTTGACTTTTGATGGATAGTATTCAAACTATTGGAGAAATATTGGACGGTAAGTTGGATGGGAGCCACGTTGCACTGAGAGGATGGCTGCACCACATACGCAGTGGCGGCGGGATACTTTTCCTACAACTCCGCGATGGCTCAGGCGTCATCCAATGTACGCTGAAAAAGGACAAGATTGATCCGGAGACTTTCGAAAAGCTCAGCGCTACACCAATCGAGAGCACAATTGAAGTTTCAGGTGAAGTGAGGAAGGATCCCCGTGCGCCGCGAGGATACGAGATTCAAGGAGAGAGAGTGAGTGTACTTTTCCCCGCGCAGGATGGGTATCCTATCGCCAAGAAGTATCACGGGCCGGATTTTCTGTTGGATTATCGACACTTATGGATTCGTAACGAGAAAATGCAAGCGACCATCCGTTTGAGAAGTCGTTTGATAGAGGAAGCACGTAGATGGTTAATGGATCACGGTTACCTCGAGGTTCAGGTCCCGATACTCGTAAATGCGGCGGTGGAGGGGGGCTCGACCCTTTTCTCAGTCAAATACTTCAAACAGAAAGCTTACCTTTCCCAAAGCTGGCAGCTTTATGCAGAAGCGATGATCGCAAGCGTCGGTAAGATCTTTACGCTTGCACCGTCCTTCAGAGCTGAAAAGTCTCGGACAAGGAGACACCTTACCGAATATTGGCATCTTGAAGTTGAAGCGCCTTGGCTTGAACTTGAGGGGTTAATGGAACTTGAGGAGGAGCTGGTTGCACACATGTGTCACCAGGTCGCACAGAGGATGCCTGAAGAGCTGAAGTTGTTAGGCCGCGACCCAGGCAAAATCATCAATATCCAACCGCCCTTCCCAAGGATCACATACGATGAAGCAGTTGAAACAATCCAACAATCCATGCCCACATTCAAATGGGGAAAAGACCTCGGCTACGAGGAAGAGAAAGTCCTCACCCAGAAATTTGAATCACCATTTTTCGTTACCCGCTTTCCGAAGGGAATTAAGGCATTCTACCATATGCCTGACCCACAAAACCCGAAGGTCACCCTCTCAGTAGACTTACTCGCTCCAGAAGGGTACGGTGAGATTACCGGAGGCGGACAACGCATTCACGTCTTCGAACAACTCCTTGCTAGGATAAAGGAGGAGAAATTGAATCCAGACGATTACAAATGGTACACGGAGCTTCGCCGTTACGGAACGGTTCCACATTCAGGTTTCGGGATGGGCGTCGAGAGAACTGTAGCGTGGGTTTGCGGCCTTGAGCACATCCGAGATGCAATAGCTTTCCCACGCCTAATCAATCGCATTTACCCTTAGCCTGTCCTTGAAGCTGTTGCCAGATGCTACGTATCAGAAAGATGCGCCGTGGCGACATTAGCTTCGCAGTGCGGCTGTCAGATCAAGAAGATTGGGGGATTCCGGTCCGGGATTTCGAGAGGATACTGCGCCTCGACCCGCGAGGCAGCTTCATCGCGATGGAAAACGCTAGAAGGGTCGGCCTTGCCACGACTACAATCTACGGTAAGCAAATCGGTTGGATCGGCAACATCGATGTCGAGAAATCGCGGAGAGGAAAACACATCGGCAAGGCTCTCGTCAAACACGCAATAGGCTACTTAGAGAAAGCAGGAGTGAAACGCATAGCCCTCTATTCTTTCGATGAAAACATCGAATACTATCGAAAACTTGGGTTCGTCCAAGGCCAGAGATTCGCGAGGTTTCGACGTGAACGACAGGCGTCACGAGACGTGGTCCATGAGTCGGATGATCGCAAAACCATGACGGTGCGTGACCTGCTGGCGACGGATAGGAAAGCGTTTGGAGCTGACAGAGCACGACTCCTCGTCGACATGTTCAACTCGGGTGCTGCCTGGTATCTCGGTTACTCAGTTAAGTCGAAACGCTCTTACTTACTTGTAAAGGACTATGAGGACATGTCTGAACTCGGGCCATGGATATCATTCGGTGTCCGAGGAACAGAACTGGAATCGATGCTTCGTCTTGTTCTCAACAAGACCGAAAACAAACCGATTGAAATCTCCTGCCCCCTCACGAATCGCAACGTCTTAGCTATGCTGTCGAAATCTCATTTTCAAACGATTAAGAAAGGGCATATGATGTGTTACAGGATGCTCTCAAATATAGGCCAGCCGAACGCAATAGTCGCGTTTGGTTTTCTCGATAAGGGCTGAACCACGCCCTGTAGTAGTCACTGACTATTTTGCACTCTCTCGGATAAGGGGAGTCAATTCTGGCGCGGATTTCCCGAGCTTCTTGTCAAGTGATGCTTTGATTAAGCCATAGTATGGTGGCGAAGGCCTGACTGGTCTTGATTTGAATTCCGCATGGAACTGCGTACCCATGTAGAAGTATCTGTCTGGCAACTCGAAAATTTCCATTCTTCTTCCATCAATGCTTCGGCCCGAAAACACGCCTCCAGCTTTCTCGATTTGGGGTATGTATTCTGGGTTCACTTCGTACCTGTGTCTGTGGCGTTCCGCAATTATGTCCCGCCCGTATAGATAGCCGGCTAGGGTGTTAGGCCGTACGCGTATTTCATGTGCACCAAGCCTCATCGTAGCACCCTTCACATCGACACCAATCTGCTCGGGCATTAGATCAATTACAGGATAGGGTGTCTTGGGATCTATTTCGGTGCTGTTTGCATTTTTCAGTCCCAAGTGACGACTGAATTCAAGAACAGCCATTTGAAATCCGAAGCATATTCCGAGGGTAGGAATATTCTTCTCGCACGCATAGGCCAGAGCAGCTATTTTCCCTTCTGTACCTCTTGAACCGAACCCGCCCGGCACAAGAATTCCATCGAAACGTGATAGGATAGAACAGTTAGATGGTTCATTCTCGAACACCTCGGTCTCGATCCAGTCTATCTCAACCCGCGCATCGCACGCTCCACCCGCATGCCTCAATGCCTCGTTGACGCTAACGTAGGAGTCAGCAAGCTCAGCGTACTTACCGCATAGCGCGATTCGAACAACCTCGTGTGGGTTGGCTATGGAAGCGACTACCCTATTCCACGGACCCCAGTCAGACTCGTGCTTGTCCAGACCAAATCGGTCAACTAAGTAGTCTCCCATTCCCTGAGAATCAAGTTCGACCGGCACTTGGTAAATCGTCGGCAGATCAGCCGAGGAGAATACACCACGCTCCTCGACGTTACAGAACAATGCTATCTTTCTGCGAGGCCCAGTCAAAAGAGGCCCATTTGTTCTCGCAACGATTACGTCAGGTTGAATACCTATCCTTCGTAGCTCCTGAACGCTATGCTGGGTCGGTTTCGTTTTTTGTTCGCCAACCACATCCAACGCCGGGACTAAAGTGACATGAACAAAGAGGACATTCCGTTGGCCTTCCTCAAGCCTTAGCTGGCGCGCAGCTTCCAGGTAAGGAAGGCTCTCTATGTCACCAACCGTCCCGCCTATTTCGACGAGAAGCACATCAGGTCGGACTTTTGTTGCAATCCCTCTAACGACGGATTTGATTTCGTCGGTGATGTGCGGAATAATTTGGACACATTGTCCAAGGAAGTCACCACGCCGCTCCTTGTTGATGACAGATGTGTAGATTTGGCCAGTTGTTGTATTATGGCTTCGGGAGAGATTGATGTCCAAGAACCGCTCGTAGGTTCCAAGGTCCATATCGATCTCCCCACCATCATCAGTAACGAAAACCTCGCCGTGCGCGACGGGGTTCATTGTTCCCGCGTCAACGTTGAGGTAGGGATCGATTTTCATCGCTGAGATTTTGAAACCCCTAGTTTGAAGAATCTTAGCGATTGATGCGGTTGTAACTCCCTTACCTATGCCAGACATTACACCGCCGGTGATGAACAAATACTTCGTATCTATCGGCATAATTCACACGAAGGAATCGCACAACTTAAAGTTTCTCCGATACTAAATCGGAGAAGATCCCTAAGAAAGGATGACTAGGTTATTTTACCTGGACCTTGAGCTTCCTGATCTCTTGGTTTATCAGGTTCAGCGCGACACGAGCGTTGGAAATAGCCTCGTCGACTGACTGTGAACTTTCAGAAGACCACAACTTTGCTGCTCCCTGCGCCGTTTGGTTTCCAAGTTGAGTGAGATAGTAAGTTCCACCCTTCTCGAAAATCAAACCAGCACTCATGAGACCCTTCAGGCCTTCTGACTCAGACGAAGATAGCTGCAGGTCTCCCTTCGGCCTGGCGGTTTCAGGTGAAATCGCGTTTGCATGAAGGAGTTTGACCAAGACGCTGGGGCCAGCTGGTATCGCTTCCCCGAATTCACTTTTCGCAGAATCCTGAAGTTTGCGAAGTTGCTCAATTCTCGCTGCTACGTCGGTTATGGTGGTAAGGCTTTTAGTGATGTTGAGAAAGGACTGTACCACTGGGCTCTGCGAGTTCATGCGATAAAGAGTAACGGCACCCACATGGCGTGAAGGGGATATTGCCTTCATCCTCTCAAGGTCGTCCCAAACCCGATATAGGGTTGTGCGACCGATGCCGGCCCGTTGAGCGATCTCTGTCTTCGTCAGATCCTCTTGTGGGCGTTGAGAAAGTATTGTGAGTACCTTGAGTTGGGGGCTCTTTGACAGGACTTGTATGAAAGCTGTGGCTTCGTCTGCTGCCATGTAACGTTCAACGAAGCTATGGCAGGGAGGATGGTATATTAATGTTCCCTTTCCCACACACCAAAGTTTCATATCTAAGATGGATATATCCCCGATAGGGACCCATGCGAAGCATGTCCCTGTCAAGCGGCCTATCGGAGGGAGGGGAAGCCGTGCTTCTAGCCATATGGAAGCTAAGGGGCATAGGCACCAATACGGTAGACGAACGCCAAGTGAAGGCAGAAATGACGAAAGGTCCCCCCGAGGGCCTAACCCCAACCCTCCAGCTACTAGAGGCCCAAGGATTCATTGAGATCAAGGATGAGGGGGATCGCAAAGGCGTCTCAATTACCCCTCTCGGCCTGGCCATCCTGCGAAAAATAGAGGAAGACAAGCTGCAGGAACTGAAGTGAACGCCTTCTTGGTAAGAGTCCAGTAGTCTGAGGACGCCGTTCAACACGTGAATAGCACTCAGGATCCTTTGTTTAGCACGAAGCATTCAGGGCGAAGGCGCATAACTGGTAATCATGTGATACCCACATCAAGCGATACTGATCAGTTGTCTTGGCGTAAGCAGCCATAGGAGACTAGCGCACTTGCCCATTTGCAACTTCTCTACTTCTAGCTTACAAAGTCCACCCTTCTTCAGTAGCGGTCTCGCGCTCGCGCCTCCCGATGTTAGGGTCGAGATCAACGCGCTCAGCTGAGGTTCGTGACCCACGAGGAGCAAGCGTCGGCAGGGCGAGTATTTTTCTTGCAATGACCGAATGACCTCCTCCGGGAGCACTTCGGGTCTAAGCGCTTGGGAGGTTTGTATGATCTCCCCCGCGCCATACTCTCGCCCAACGACGAACGCGGTTTCCAATGCGCGCCTATAGGGGCTAGTCAGTAGCAAGTCAAATCCAACTTTCATGCGGCGCATTCCTTTGGCGATCCGACGCATCCTCTTCACACCCTTGGTTGTCAGTGGCCGATCTGAGTCTAGCGGATAGGAGGCGTTGCCTCGGATGACTGCTATTCCGTGCCGGAGAATGAATAGCGTTTTGGAAGGCCCTGGTGCGACGCTTGTCTGTTCATGAATGATCGGTTTCCAGATGTTGCCGAATTTCGGAATAGACCTTAGAAACCGCTGGGTCGCGTCGATTTTTCGCCGCTCAAGCTCCAACCAGATTTCCATGACAGCACCTGAAACGTTGTCTCCTTTCCATTTGAACTCGACTAGATCTTTCATGAGAACCTCGAGGTCCTGAATTTGGCCCATTAATCGGGCGAGAAGTGTGGCGGTTCTGAGCTGTCTGGGATCCAATCCCACGACCCGCTGCAACATCTCAAGTGTGTACCTTACTGGTTTGAAAGCTAATCTGACTCTGTGAATCGATGAGTAGTCCGTAGGCGTCACATTTTCGAGTTTCTTGCTCAAATTATCGAAGGAGACATCTATCGCCGCGTCAACTATTTTGCGAGAATTCTCGACAGTAGTGGTGGCTCGCCGAGCGTTGAGCCTAATCTTCGCTCTATTGACCGCGGTCTCAACAAATTTCCTATCCGATTTCCACGGTATTTTCTTGGCGGACTTCAGGTATTTGTTTTCCTTGGTACGTAATTCTTCATAGAACTCCTTCATCTCAGGCAGTTCCTTCAGAAACCCACGTATCCTCACCATTTCGACGTGGACGTCTCGTAGGAAGCTGAGTTCTGTGAGTTGGCCCTTAAGCTTGACGCGGGCCTGTCTGACTATGTTATCTGGGTTGAATCGGTCAATCAAATCGATGGTCGTAGTGAGGCGTCTTATACTGACACGTAGATCATGCACGTTCTTAACTGATGCCGTATCTTGGTAGCGCTTCAAACATACGAGATATTCATTCCATCGCGTATCCAAGGCATGGATAATGAAATTTAGCACGTCAGGGCCAGTTGAACGACGACGTGGACCAATTGTCGGAATAATCTTCCTTCGTGCGGCTGGCTTCGGGGTACGGGAAATTCTAGCTCTTCGTTGTGTTTTTCGTTTCTGCCCCTTGGGAACGCTTGGTGAGGTACGCTGTGGTTTGCCTGGGGCTGCTCTCGTTACGCTCACCGTCGTTTTTCGTGGCCTTTGTAACACCTTACTAACATGTCGGCTGATCTTGTGCGGAGTGGCTGTCTTTCGTTTTCTCATCGAAATTCGATTACTTTTGGCTGCGATCTTTCTCAATTGTTAGCAACACGCCCCTCATCGTGAGGACTTTCAATCTGCGGTAGCCTTAGAAGAACTTTCTCCACTTTGGATTTCAATTCTTTGTGGACTTTCCTGACCCGTCTATCCCTTCTCCGGCTAGCAGCTTTCCAGGCAACGCTTTTCGTTCTGTCAAACTCATCACAGCACCACTACCTTCTTCTTGTAGACCCTCTCGAACAGCCTGCACCCATTATTCAGGGCCCACTTCTCAAGCAGCAAGTCGCCCTTACCTTTAAGCAACAACACTACCTTCCTCTTCCTCAAAGTGACTTTCAAACTGTCAACCCTGTTGGAGTGCTCACGATCGAGCGCCTCGGCTAACCGGAGAATGGCCGCTAGTTTC
>Ga0326727_10011486_pt1 | contig 20593 bp, 14 predicted proteins | sample MB2enrmetagenome_FD_207643 | JGI IMG/M metagenome (GOLD analysis project Ga0326727, IMG submission 207643) | Lab enriched peat soil microbial communities from McLean, Ithaca, NY, United States - MB29MY | ecosystem: Environmental > Terrestrial > Soil > Wetlands > Peat | place: USA: New York...
TTCTTTTCTCCCCAAAGCGCGGTAATTTCTCGTTGCACGGTTCTGTTCCTCCGCAGATTTTGTCTAACCAACTTCAATCTAACGGATTAGAACGGAACAGTGCTCCCTAATTTCGGAATTCGAGTTAATTGCACGGGAATCCAATCAAATCCCGTATTTCCTGGCGTAAGGGCGAAACACATTTTCAGGAGGTCGGCAGCCTGGCTGCGCACTCCCCCGGCGGCGTGCAGGGAGGCAGAGGCTCAGGTCAGGCACATGTTCTCTTGTGATGAGTCTTGCCCCAGATTGCTCCTAGCCTTTGCTTGTGGGCTTCGGCTCACCTGCGGGCTTCTCTTTTTCGCCGGACCGGTGCAAACGCACAGGAATCCCGGTGATAAGGCCTTGATAATCCGTCAGGCGGCCGTCGCTGATGACCAGCCCCGCGGAGGTGATTTCATATTCGCGGATATCGTTGCTATGTTTGCCGCCGCGCATCTTGATAACGACCAGGATCTTGCGAAGCTGGCCGTCGATGGACACGTACCGGAGCCGGATAATGTCATCGGTGAGAAAGGAAATCGAGTAGGTGCTGAACGGGAATTCGGTGAAAGACTCAGCCATCTCAACCGTGCTGAGAATCGTCACCCCGATTCCCGTCAAGGCGGTGATCATGCGGTAGAGCGATTCGCGAAATTCCATGCGGAAGCTGGGCGCCAGAGCCATCTCAAATCCCGCCAGGGAATCAATCACCAGGCGCTTGGCGCCAATCCTCACGACCGCGTCGAGAATCTCACGCATGGTTTCATCCACCGAGAGGTCCAGGGGGCGGAGGTAGAGGATTTCGAGTTTCTTCTCGCGCTGCGGCGTTTCCAAATCCAGACCAAAACTGCCTGCCCGTCCCGCATACTCTTGTGGCCGCTCTTCAAACACCACCACAATTCCCGGTTCTCCCTGGCGTATGCCTTCGGCAATGAATTGAGTTGCCAGGACCGATTTACCCGTCCCCGAAGCCCCTGCCACCAGGACGCTATCGCCTTCGGGAATGCCTCCCCCGAGCATCGTATCCAATTCCGGAACGCCGATGGAAAGGCGCCGCGTGCTGGGTATCTTCCTTTGTTGTCCGGCCAGGCCCAGAGTACGCGAGAAGGCTTGCAGCCCGGCATGTGTAATGCGGAAGGTGTGCAGCCCGGGCACGGACGCCTGCCCGCGCAGTTTCACGATCTGGAGCTTGCGCAGAATGGAATTTCGGTCGGAACTCTGGTAGAGCCACAAGAGGCCATCGGCGACCGTGAAGACGGGATTGTCGCGGATTTCACCCTCGACATATTCACCCACCAGAAAAGTCGTCGCCTGCCAACTGGTCAGGAGCAGCGCCAAGCGCTGAATGAAGGACTGCAGTTCCAATTCGTTTGAGCCGCTGAGCGCCTTCCGCACCACGGTGCGAAACGAGTCCACCACCACAACGCCGGGGCTGGCCTTCTCCACCTCCTTCGCAATCTCCTCCAGGACCGCATTCAGGTCCTTCTCGAGCACAATCTGGCTCAGGTTGATGAAGCGGACGGCGTGGTTCAGCTTGGCCTGGTCGAAGAATGTGTACTGCTGCTGGTAGCGCAACATTTTGATGGCGGGTTCGCCGAGGATGGTGAAATAGAGCGCGGGGCGCTCCGGCGTGGCATTGGCGAACACGATCTGGTGCGCCAGGGTGGTCTTGCCGCTTCCCGGGGCGCCCGCGATGATGTTAAAGGAAAACTCCGGAAGACCGCCACCCAGGATTTCATCCAGGCCCGGGACCCCGGTCGGTAGTTTGTTGATGGTCACTCTATCTTGCGTGCTCAAGCATTTATCTCCTTTCCCGAATCGCGGTCGTCGAAGGCAACCTCCGGCCACACATCCTGAACCAGTCGCAACGTTACACCTACGCCAATGAAGAGGAGAAGCAGCCCGAGTAACTGAGCGATGAGAATGGCTCCTCCCTCCTTAGACATGTCCTTGTCTTTTTGCGGCCCAAGCGCGTCCAGACCCTGCAAGGATCCATCCGCGCCCACCTGCACCGCACTAAGACTGGGAGCTTCCGCCCTGGCCAGCGCCAGAGCGCGAGAAAGGAGCGAGCGAAACCCCGCAACTCCCGCGAGGGAACAAAGGGGCTGGCGCAGCTTCTCACAGACGCGAAAGGCCGCTGACCGCGTGGGCTCGGAGTTCCTGCCCGCAGCGGCTTCGCAAGCAAGAAGGCGCCGGGCCAATTGTCGTGGCTCCGGAGAACTCATCATCTCTTTTCCCGGGCAAGACGCGAACGCTGATGTAGCGCCGGGCTTTAGCCCGGCATGCCGCCCTAAAGGGCGGCGCTACAAGTTGCAATCCTTGTGACGCACCACACTAATTCGCTCTGGGGCTTCTAACCGCCACCAGAACTTCCAATACGGTGGCAGTGGTACGAATGTTTCCCGCGACCGTCATCAACGCTTCGGTAAAGGGCGGGTGTTCCTCCGCCATTCCCTCCAGACGCGCGCTGACGCCGTTGAGTTGTTCAGCTTCGTTCAGGATCGCTTCAAAACCTGTGCGCACAGCGATATTCGGAATGGACCTAGCGGGTGGGAGAACTTCCGAGGTCACCAGCCGCGAGGTCATAGCTTCGCCAATGAAGGTGAGAAGCAGCCCGAGTAAATGGGCAATGAGAATTACTCCTCCGTCCCGAACCTGGCCCTTGTCAATTTGCTGCCCCATCCCGTCAAGACCCTGTAAGGATCCATCCGCCGCGACCTGCAAGGCGCTAAGGCAGGGAGCTTCCTCCCTGGCCAGCGTGAGAGCACGAGAAAGGAGTGAGCGAAAGCCGGGCTCTCCCGCAATTGCACATATGGGCCGGCGCAAAGTCTCACAGGTGCGAAAGGCCGCGAATTCCATGGGTTCGGAGGTGTTACCCGCCGCGCCTGCGTAAGCGATAAGGCGCAGGGCCAAATCCCGGGTCAGCGGGGGAAGCATCCGTTTCCTTCCGTTGGCGTGCAAAATGGGCGTGACACTGGGAAGTGAATCGTTGCTCATATTGTCATCCATGGGGGGCCGCTCGGATCGCGCATGTGCCTCGGAGGGTTTCATCGGATTCTGTCGGCCCAGCGACTTTCCCGCATCGCCGTATAGCCGCCACTGCAGGCCTTGCCACGAGGTCAGATGCCTGGCGCCTCACCCGCCACATTGCTTCATAATATCATTCTGGAAATCCCGTCGCCACGGATTTGCCTTCCAGCGTGGCTGAAAGTTCCCCGGAGTTTCCAATCCGAACCGGCAAGGGGCGAGTGTGAGCAATTCCCGTCCTCGTGTCTGTTCAAAATTGCACATCAAGTTGATGGGGGGCGGTGAGAACTACAGGGTCGGGGGTTGATCTTGTTACCAGTCCTGTCCCACTTTAGAGTTGAAAGTGCCTCCTGACCGTCAATAATTACGTGGGACACCGCTAGTCGCGCAGGACTACGCTCAAAAGGCCACTGTTAACCGTCAACGCGCCCCTGCCCACGCACATCCCTGGCCTCGCCGCAATGGGTCTACAGGACGGATACGACTACGGTTACTTCGACAGGCAGGAGGGCCGCGCGGGAGTTACCCACGAACAAACTGCCAAGGGTTGTTCTGAAACTCATTAATTGCACGGGAATCCAATCAAATCCCGTATTTCTTGGCATAATGGCGAAACGAGCGATAGGACATTTTCAGGAGGTCGGCGGCCTGGCTGCGCACTCCCCCGGCGGCGTGCAGGGCGGCTTGCAAATACTGCTTTTCCACCTGGGAAACGCGGGTTTCAAAGTCCACACCTTCGGCGGGAATTTGGATGGCTTCCGAGCCGCTGGGGGCAATTCCGGTCACCGATCCGGGGAGGTGGGCCAATTTGACCAGCCCGTCGCGCCCGTCGCTGACGGCCACCGCGTGCTCGACGGCATTTTCGAGCTCGCGCACATTCCCGGGCCAACTCCAGCGGTGTATAGCACTCATGGCCTCGGGATCAAAATCGCTCAGCGGCTTTCCCATCTGCAGGGCGAACTTGTGCAGGAAGTGCCGCGCCAAGGGCTCGATATCGTCGGGGCGCTCCCGCAGGGGCGGAACATGCATGGGAATAACGCTGACGCGGTAATAGAAATCCTCCCGGAATTGCCCATTCGCGACCATCTTCTTCAGGTCGCGATTGGTGGAAGCAATCAAGCGCACATCCACGGACACGTCCATGGCCCCGCCCAGCGGACGGATGCTTCTTTCCTGTAAAACCCGCAGCAGCTTGACTTGCATGCCCAGGCTGGTCTCGCCGATTTCATCCAGAAACAGCGTGCCCCCGGTGGCCGACTCGATGATCCCTTTGCGGTTGGATTCGGCGCCCGTAAACGCGCCCTTGAGATATCCAAATAATTCGCTCTCCAGCAGGGTTTCCGGAAATGCCCCGCAATTGATTGAAATGAAGGGCTTTTCCCGGCGCAGGCTGGCCTCGTGGATGGCGCGGGCCACCAACTCCTTGCCCGTGCCACTTTCGCCGGTAATCAGCACGGTGCTGGTGGTGGGCGCCACGGTGCGGACCATTTCCAGGATGGATTCAATGGGCCGGCTGCGCCCGACGATGTTTTGCGCGGCAAATACGCGCAGCAGTTCGCGGCGCAGGCGCAGGTTTTCCTCGCGCAAAGCCAACTCTTCCAGCGCCCGATCCACCGTCAATTGCAATTCCTCCACCAGCGTGTCGGTCTTGACCACGTACCGGTAAGCTCCCAGATTCAGGGCCTGGATGGCCGTGCTCATGGTGGGTACGGCGGTAATCAGGATGAACCCCGCGGGGTTGCGCGTCTCCCGCGCGTACTGCAATAACTCGATGCCCGTCAGGTCAGGCATGCGGATATCGGAGATGATCAGGTCGTAGACCTGCGACTCCATTCTCTTCTTGGCGGCTTGGCCGCTCATGACGGTTTCCACCCCATGGCCCCTTTTGCGAAAGGCGATTTCCAAAAGCTGGCAAAGGGATCGTTCGTCATCGACGACCAGAAGTCGCGCCATTCCCTATTCCTCATTTCCAGGGTTCACTTGGAATCGGCCAGAATCGGAGCTGTTCCCGCCCGGGCAGACACCGGGGGAAGGGCTTCTTTGGGCAAATCCATCACGAATCGCGCCCCTTTTCCCGGCTGGGATTCCACCTGGACGGAACCCTGATGTCCCTGAATGATCTGGTAGACCAACGCCAATCCCAAACCCGTCCCCTCATTGAAGCCCGATTGAAACGGCTCAAAGACCTTCTCCAGTTGCGCCGGGGTAAAGCCAATGCCGGTGTCCCCCACCAGCACGCGGATTCGCTCGCCCAGTTCCTCCGCCTGAACGCTCAGCGTTCCTCCCTTGGCCATGGCTTTCAGGGCGTTGTCACAAATATTCCAGAAGACCTGCCGGAGCTTGTCGGCGTCCGCCCATATCGCCAGACCGCGGCGGAGAAACTTGCGCTCAATTTGAATATGCGGGCCGAAAAGGGGATGATGCTCGAGCAGCAGTAAAGTCTCCTCCAGCAGGGGAACCACCTCCACCCGCTGGAATTCGTAGCGTTGGTCACGGGAGTACAGCAGGAAATCGGAGGCTAGCTTGTTAAGCCTCTCCGACTCGCGACTCACAATGGTGATCAACTTGGCTTGATCCTCATCCCTTTCACTGATGGATTGCAACAACTTCACCGATCCCGAGATGGAAGCTAAAGGATTGCGGATTTCATGGGCAATGCCCGCCGCCATGCGGCCGAGCGTGGCCATGCGGTCCTTGGCCCGGTACTCCCCTTCCCGCCGTTTCTCCTCCGTAAGATCCTGGAAATTGTAAACGTACCCTACCGCTCCCACCTCCGGCACGACCAGCGGGGAGGAGGATACCCCTAGAACGCGGTATCCCCGGCGCGGATGCCGATAGGTTATTTCCTGGCGTGCCGTGTGGGAAGCAGCCTCCGGATGGTACGGGAGGTCATCGGCCAAACCGCTAAAGACGCTTTCGATGTGGCTGCCGCGCAATTCGCCAATTTGTCGGCCCAGGATTTCCGCCCCCGCCGGGTTCAACTCCGTAATCACGCCCTCCAGATCCGAGCTGAGCAGGCCTTCGCGCATGCTCTGGATAATGTTTTCATTCTTGGCTTGCAAACTCGCCACCTGCCCGCTCTTGTCGCGCAGCTCACGGCCCGTCTTGCGCAGACTTTCCGCCAAATAACTGGAAAGGTAAGCCACGATGAAGAATCCAAAAAAACTCGCCCCAATTTTCACCTGCAGCGCTCGCATCAGATCCGGCGTCAACATCGAACTTGTCGCCAGGAATTGCAGCGCCGGCAGTCTCTGCACCACCTCGGGGTATGCGCCGGGAAGATAAACAAGCTCAATCATGGCCCCCATAAACACAAAACTGACGCCGGCCACCAGAAAGGCGCGCCCCCGCGTCAGCAAAATACTCGCCAGGATAATCGCCACCAGATAGAGCGAAAAATAGTTGCTCTCCAAGTCGCCCGTCACATGGACGATGGCGGTGATGATGACGATGTCGGAAAAAATCTGGAGGTAGGCTTGCAAAAGGTAATCGTGGCTAAGCTGATTGTAAATCAGGAAAAACAGGCCCAGGATTAGCCAGAGAATGACGGCCATTCCCAGATAACGGATGGAAGCAGCGTTGGCGGGATTGGGCGCCAGGGAGTGAATGGCATAATCGATGGCAAAGACAAAAATGATGATGACGAAACGGATCTTGATGACCCAGGGAAGCCAATCCTCGATTTCATCAGTGAAAATCATAAAGGGATCGAAACACGAAGATCGAGATTCGAAACTCGCCCCCGCTTTCGCGCGCTTTGAGTTCCGCGTTTCGCGTTTCGATGCGTCAGCCGGCCAGTTTTCCGATCAAGCTGAACAGCGGCAGGTACATGGAAATGACCACGCCGCCGACCACAACTCCCAGCACCAAAATGATCATCGGTTCCATGGCGGTCAGCAAATCGCCCACCGCGGCATCCACTTCGTCCTCGTAGAAATCCGCCACCTTTCCCAGCATCGAATCCAAAGCGCCGGTCTGCTCGCCGACGCCGATCATTTGCGTGACCATGTTGGGAAAGACGCCTGTCTCGCGCAACGGATCCACTATGGTCCGGCCGCCCTCAACCGCCGTGCGGACCGTGAGAATGGCTTCTTCAATGACCGCGTTGCCGGAGGTGCGGGCGGTGATGTCCATGGCTTCGAGCATGGGAACGCCGCTCGTAATCAGCGTGCCCAGGGTACGGGTAAAACGCGCCACACCGATTTTCCTCATCAGATTTCCCAGCAGAGGGAGCTTCAAGATCAGGGTGTCAATCATCATGCGGCCGGGGGCAGTGGCGTAGTACTTCTTCAGCCCCCACACGCCCACGGCCCCGACAATAATCATGGGCACCGCGAAGGTCCCAATGGCGCGGCTTAATCCCATGACGATGCGCGTGGGCAGGGGCAAATCCACCCCCAAGCCGGCAAACAACGTGGCGAAAATCGGCACGACCTTCCAAAGGAGCAGGAAGATAACACCGCCCGCGATAACGATTACGGCAATGGGATAGATCAACGCCGACTGCACGGCGCGCTTGAGTTTGACCGATTTCTCAATGTAACCCGAGAGGCGTTGCAGAATGGCGTCGAGAATACCTCCGGTCTCGCCCGCTTCCACCATGTTGCAGTAAAGGGTATCGAAGATTTGGGGATACAAACGCAGACCGTTGGCCAGGGTGGAACCCGCTTCCACAGACCCGCGCACGTCCGACAGTGCCTTGGCAAAGCCCTTGTTTTCCTGCTGCGTCGCGAGGATTTCCAGGCACTGCACCAAGGGCAAGCCCGCGTCAATCATGACGGAGAACTGGCGGGTAAAAATGGCCAGCTCCTTGGCCGAAACTTTCCCCACCATTTTCGGCTTGGGGATGGCAATCTCTTTGCCCTTTTCCACAATGCGTGTAGGGGTCAGTTGCTCACGGCGGAGCATGGCATCCAGTGACTCGCGGGTGGGGGCGGAGCGCCGCCCCACCACCGTCTCGCCGTGGCGTCCCGTGGCTCGATATTCATATTCGGGCATGGTTTCACCTCAGTGGGTTGCGCTTCACTTCTGCCGCGCACTTTCGCCTTTCCCGGCTCTCGGGTCGGGTGGCAAGCGAAGGCTTCAGTGCTTGGCGGGAGCGTAAGGAGTGGGCGGACGTTGAGGGGCACCGATGGTAGCGCCGCCGCGGTTAATCATATCCTGGAGCTCATCCGGATTGCTGGAACGCGACAAGGCCGTCTCCAGGGTAATAGTCTTCTGCATGTAATTCATATAAAGCGACTGGTTAAAAGTCTGCATCCCGAACTTGTCCTGGCCTGATTGCATCGAGGAGTAAATCTGGTGGATTTTATCTTCCCGAATCAGGTTGCGAATCGCCGGGTTGGGAACAAGGATTTCCATGGCCAAGGCCCGCCCCCGTCCATCCGCCCTCGGCAGGAGCGCCTGGCAAAGGATGCCCTCCAGAACCATGGACAGTTGTGCGCGGATCTGTGCTTGCTGGTGCGAAGGGAAGACGTCAATGATGCGGTTAATCGTTGACGACGCCGAATTGGTGTGCAGGGTGGCAAACGTCAAGTGGCCGGTTTCCGCAATGCTCAACGCCGCATCAATGGTCTCCAGGTCGCGCATCTCACCGATCAGCAACACGTCCGGGTCTTCGCGGAGAGCGGCGCGCAGGGCATTGGCGAAGGAATGGGTGTCAGCATGCACCTCCCGCTGGTTCACCAGGCATTTCTTGTGGGGGTGGATGAATTCGACCGGGTCTTCGATCGTGAGCATGTGCTCGAAGCGGGTCTCGTTGATTAAGTTGAGCATGGTGGCCAGGGTGGTGGATTTGCCGCTGCCCGTGGGCCCGGTCACCAGGATGAGGCCGCGCGGTTTTTCGCACAGTTTGCGCAGCATCCCGGGCAGCTTGAGCTGGTCGAAAGTCTTGATCTCGAACGGGATCACGCGGAAAACCGCGGCCACCGCCCCGCGCTGGTTGAACAGATTCCCGCGAAAGCGCGCCATGTTTTTAATGCCAAAGGAAAAATCGAGTTCGAGGTTTTCTTCAAACCGGTGTTTCTGCGAGTCGGTCAGAATGCTGTAAACGAGTTGCTTGGTTTCCGCCGGCCCCAGGGGCGGGATATCATCCAGGGGCTTCAGCTCGCCATACACGCGGATGCGGGGCGGCGAGTTAGTGGTCAGGTGGAGGTCAGATCCTTCCGAATCAACCATCCGCTTCAGCAATTCGCTGAGGGTCGGTAAAGGCATCCCTTTGGCTCTCCCTTTTTGGCGCCCGCCCGTCCTCGTTCCCGAGGCAGGTCAGAGCACGGTCTCACGAAAAACCTCTTCCAACGTCGTCATCCCCAAGGCGCATTTGATCAAGCCGCTCTTGCGCAGACTGATCATTCCCTGTTCGATGGCCTTCTTCCGCAGTTCCAACGCCGACGCGCCCACCAGGATCAACTCGCGAAGCTCGTCGGTGATTTCCAGCACCTCGTAAAGGCCACAGCGCCCCTTGTACCCTTTGTTGCCGCAGGTGGAGCAACCGGCGCCTTTGTAGACCTTCACGGTCTTGGCCTCTTCCGGGGTATAACCGGCGTCGATGAGCAATTGGGGGGAAATTTCTTCCGGCGCCTTGCAATCCTGGCAAATCCTCCGCACCAGCCGCTGGGCCACGATCATATGGACGGAAGTGGCCACCAGAAATGGCTCAATTCCCATGTTCATCAAACGCGAAATGGTGGAAGGCGCGTCATTAGTGTGCAGGGTTGACAGCACCAAGTGGCCGGTCAGCGCCGCTTTGATGGCGATTTCCGCCGTCTCAAAGTCCCGGATTTCCCCCACCAGAATAATGTTGGGATCTTGCCGCAGGAACGAGCGCAGCGCCGCGGCAAAATTCAGCCCGATCTGCTCCTTCATTTGCACCTGGTTGATGCCCGGCAGTTCGAATTCCACCGGGTCTTCCGCGGTGATGATGTTGGTGTCGGACTTGTTAAGCTGGGAGATGGCGGAATAGAGGGTGTTGGTCTTCCCGCTGCCCGTGGGACCGGTCACCAGCACCATGCCGTAGGGTTTGAAAATGGCCTTGGTGAACTTGTCGAGCGACACCTGCTCAAATCCCAGCTTGGTCATGTCCAGGCGCAGGTTTTCCTTATCCAGCAACCGCATGACGATTTTTTCGCCGTGCAAGGTGGGCAGCACCGACACGCGAAAGTCGAGCTGCTTCTTCTTGCCGTCCTTCATCATCTTGATCATGATGCGGCCGTCTTGCGGCAGGCGCTTTTCCGAGATATCCAGCTTCGACATGATCTTGACGCGGCTGATAATCGCATCGCGCAATTTGAAGGGGGGATTCATCATATTCTGGAGAACGCCGTCAATGCGGAAACGAATTCGATATTCCTTTTCGTAAGGCTCCATGTGGATGTCGCTGGCCCCGCGCTTCACCGCATCCGTCAAAATGTAATTCACCAGTTTGATAACCGGCGCTTCCTCGGCCGCTTTCTCCAGTTGCTCCAGGTTCAGCGATCCATCCTCGTCGGCTTCCAGCTCCAGGCTTTCGGTCTGGCCCTCGTCAATGAAGCTGACGAGCGCTTCCATCTCCTTTTTGCGTTCCTGGTCCTCCACACTGCCGTAATGCTTCTTGATGGCTTCCGTAATGGCGGTTTCCGAAGCCACCACGGGTTCAATGTTGAACCCCGTCATGAACTTGATATCGTCCATGGCGAACACGTTGGTGGGGTCCACCATGGCGAGCGTCAACGACGATCCCACCCGGCTGAGCGGCAACACCTGGTACTTCATCGCCGTCTCCATGGGGATCAGCTTGGTGACGTTGGGGTCAACCTCAAAATAGGCGAGATTGATGGAGGGAACACCATACTGGCGGGAGAGGATTGCCGTCACCTCATCGTCATTCAGAAAACCCAGTTTGACGAGGGAATTCCCCAACCTTCCCCCGTTCTGCTTCTGATGGTCAAGCGCCTGCTTGAGCTGATCAGGGGTAATCAGGTTTTCTTTGAGAAGGATTTCCCCGAGCTTGCCGGACATTCACTAACCCCCATGCTCTTCGGCATGACTTAGGTCGTTCCGCGACAGTATCACATCCTCTCGTGACTTTATGGCAAGTGTGTGAGAGTCACGCATTTATAGGCATCGTAAGTAACTCCCGGCAAGTTGTCAAGGCGATTCCCCATGACCTTTGCCCAGCGTGCACTTTCCGCCACAAGCACCGGCCGGTCGCGCCACTTTCCGTCCCCTGGAGAAGTCCCGGAAAACCAGGGTTGCCGTTTCGCGCTTGCATTCGTACGAGTGATTCTATATCGCTTTTTCACGGAGTGGAAACATTCCCTGGTTGAGGAATCACGCGGTGAGTTTACGGAGGGGCACGCTGAATCCCGGCAACATGGGTGATGTTAGGCCATCCTCTGCGGAAAGTGTGGCGGCCAGATCCAAACCTTCCTTCCCGCGCCGGTAAATCTCCGCGGAAGGACCCTCGGGATCGATAATCCAATACTCTTCCACACCGAATTTCCCATACAGTTTCAACTTGATCGAGCGGTCCACGCGCGCTGTGCTCTCCGACAAGACTTCGACAACGAGGTCAGGAGCCCCTTGCACGTTCTTGCGTGTCAGGACACCAGCGCGAGCATTCGAGATAAAGAGAAGATCCGGCTCAACCACATCGAACTCGGAAAACACCACGTCGAAGGGAGCGCTAAAAACTTCGCCCAGCTTGTGAGTCTCCACGAATTGCCCGAGTCGGATCGTCAGGCGGACAACTGCCCTCTGGTGCGCTGTTAGGGGTGACGGAGTCACAAACAACTCTCCTTCAATGATCTCACGCCGCTTGCCGTCTTCGGGGAGCAAGCAAAAGTCGTCGTAGGTCAGGCGAGTATCGACAGGCATAGGTTGATTATATCACTCGCTCCCTTCCCACCCAAACGGCGGTATACTGCACAACCGGTTGAAGGTGGAAATGTTGGCGCGAGCGGTTGCCGCAACGGAGGCTGCTTGCCAACCTGAATCATAAACCTGTGAGGTCAGCATGGAACCATTTCGCTATCACGTTTTCATTTGCGATCAAAAAAAGCCGGAGGGAGCTCACTGCTGCCCGGCGCGCGGCTCAGCGGCCACCCTCGAGGCATTGCGCAAGGAAGTGGCGGCGCGTGGCCTGCTGGACGAAGTGCAGATTACGACCTGCGGCTCGCTGGGCCTCTGCGACCGCGGCCCCAACATGGTGGTCTACCCGGAGGGCGTCTGGTACTCGGGAGTGCGGCCGGAAGACGTTCCCGAACTGGTCGAGTCGCATTTTGTCCAGGGCCGCGTGGTGGAGCGCCTGGCGAACCCCGACTGGGCCGAGCTGCGGACGGAAATCCAATCGAATCGCGCCAAATTTATCGCGGCGCAACGCGCCAAGGATGCCGCCGGCGCGCTTCCCGATGACCTGAACGCCACCCTACGCGCTTACATGGAGAGCCGTGCGCTGCTGACGGCGCTCGAACTCGACGTCTTCACGGCGGTCGGCAGGGGCGCTACGGCGGCGGAGGTAGCGAAGAAGATCTCCACCCATCCGCGCGCCACCGAAATGCTGCTGAACGCGCTCACGGCCATGGGCATGTTGGAGAAGCACCAGGGACTCTTTCGCAACACCGCCGCGACGGGGCGCTATTTCGCCGAAGGCTCCAAGGACAATGCCCGTCAAGGCCTGATCCATATCGCGAATATCTGGCACCGCTGGTCCAATCTGACGGAATGCGTCCGCGCCGGCACCGCCGTCAGCCACCAGGAAATGGCGGAGCGCGGCGACGACTGGACCGAACCCTTCATCGCCGCCATGCATCGCAATGCCGCCGAGCGCGCCCCGCTGATCGTGCAGGCCGTGGGCGCCGAGGCGGTCGAGCGCCTGCTGGATGTGGGCGGAGGTTCGGCGGCCTACTCCATTGCCTTTGCCCAGGCCCATGAAAAGCTGCACGCCACGGTGCTCGACTTGCCGACCGTCCTTCCCATTGCCCAGAGGCACATCAAAGCCGCGGGCCTGGCGGGGCGTGTGGAGACTCGCGCCGGCGACCTGCGGCGCGACGCTCTGGGCAGCGGCTTCAACCTGATTCTGGTCTCCGCCATTTGCCACATGCTGGGTCCGGAAGAAAATCAGGATTTGTTCCGGCGTTGTTTTGCCGCGCTCGCACCCCAGGGCCGCCTGGTGATGCAGGACTTTATTCTGGAAGCGGATAAGACCGCGCCCAAGCAGGGCGCCCTATTCGCCTTGAACATGTTGGTGGGAACCCCGGCAGGCAGCACTTACAGCCACGAGGAGTATACGGCCTGGATGACCGGGGCAGGATTCCACGAGGTCAGGCACGTTCGCCTGCCGGGACCTTCGAGCCTGATGGTGGGCGTAAGGCAGTAGGCGGAAGCATGATGCGTAGGGGCGGTTCGCGACCCGCCCCTACTCCCGTCGACGCGTCGACGATTCCAGTCCCTCACCAAATCGTACAACGCTCACCAGCCGCCCGCACCATGGGGTCGCCCGCCTTGCAGTCAAATGCCTTGGCGAATGCCGGCAGGTTGGAGAGCGGCCCTGTCACCCGGAATCTCGGCAGCGGGTGGGGGTCCACATTGGTCATCATGCGAGAGAATTCCGGCCGTATGTTCTCCGCCCAGCTCTGCGCGTAGGCGATGAAAAAGCGCTGTTCCGGCGTGAAGCCGTCGATATCCTTGGGCCGGGGTTTGCCTTCCAGCGACTTCTGGTAGGCGGCATAGGAGATGGCCAGGCCGCCGAGGTCGGCGATGCTTTCGCCCTCGACCAGCTTGCCGTTTTCGTGGAGTTTGTCTTCCACAAAGAATCCATCAAACTGACTGGCGATGCAGGCGCCGCGCGCCTCGAAATTCTTCTGGTCTTCCGGCGTCCACCAATCTTTCATGTTGCCTTGCGCGTCGAACTGTCTCCCTTCGTCATCAAAGCCGTGCGTCATTTCGTGCCCAATAATCGCCCCCATCGCGCCATAATTAATGGCGTCATCCGCCTGGAAATCAAAGAAGGGGTGTTGCAGAATTCCGGCGGGAAAGACGATTTCATTCAATTGCGGGTTGTAGTAAGCATTCACCGTAGGCGGGCTCATATCCCATTCGTTGCGGTCCACGGGCTTGCCCACTTTATTCAGGTCGCGATGGAATTCGAACGTGGCAGCGCGGAAAGTGTTTTCCACATAAGGCCCGCGCCTGACCTCGAGGGCGGAATAGTCGCGCCACTTGTCCGGATAGCCAATCTTATTATTAATGGCCGCGAGTTTAATCAGCGCCTGCTGGCGGGTGGCCGCGCTCATCCAGGGAAGGGTCTTGATGTCATCGGCGAGCGCCGCTTCCAGGTTCTTCACCATCGTTAGCGCCCGGGTCTTAGCCTCCGGGGGGAAGGCCTTCTGCACGTACACCTGCCCCAACGCCTCACCCAGGGCGCGGTCCGTGAACCTCACGCAGCGCTTCCAGCGCGGGAGAATTTCCTTTGTGCCGGTCAGGATCGTCCCCTTAAAATGAAAGTCCTCATCCACAAAGGGCGTGGACAGACTGGGCGCCGCGGCATTGATCAGGTGCCAGCGCAGGTAGATTTTCCAGTTGGCCATCGGCTGGGCATTCATCATCTGCCCCATGGCCTTGAAAAAGTCCGGCGCCGTCACATTCACATCGCCTTTGCCCGCCAGGCCCACGGCGGTGAAATACTCCTCCCAGGGAAAACTCGGCGCCAGGGTCTTCAGGCCGGATTGCGGCATGCGGTGATATACATTTTTAGGCTCGCGCCGCTCCACCCGCGTCTGCGACGCCTTGGCAAGCTGCGTCTCCAGATCCATCACCGTTTGGGCTTCGGACGCGGCGGTGGCGGCCGGGTCACCCATCAGTTCGAACATTTTGGCAACGTGCTTCAGATACTCGGCGCGCTGCTCCTGGGATTTGGGATCGTCGCGCGTGTAGTAATCGCGGTCCGGCAAACCCAGGCCGGCCTGGTCCACTTCCCCCGTCACCTGGGTGCTGTCCTTGAAGTCCTGCGTGGAGTCCACACCGAAGAAGGCGTTAACCCCAATGCCTTGGAGGTGCGCGATCTCAGCCTCCAGGCCGGGGATATCGGAAACCTGTTGGATGCGGTCAAGCTCGGGTTGCAGGGGCTTCAGGCCCGCACTGTCGATCGCTGCTGTGTCCATGCAGCTTCCGTAATAATCCCCGATTTTTTGTTCGCTGCTTCCCTTCACCGCCATGGTGTCCTTGGCGGCGTCTTCGAGAATTTCGTGAAGGACATTACGGTTGCGCTCGGTGACCTCATTCGCCACACCCCAGCTTGGGTAGGCGGCAGGAATCGGATTCTTCGCCATCCAGCTCCCGTTGGCAAACTGGTTGAAGTCAGAGCAGGGGGCGCAGGTTCGATCCAGGTTCGCAGTGTTGACGCCGTGCTGAGTTTCGAGCGGCGCGGCCGTCATGACCAGGGACAAGAGTGAAAGCAGTATCAAAGCAAGCCATACTTTCCAAGACCGCATAAAGGAATCACCTCGCAAAATCAGGATACCGGCGGCACTCTTCCCAGGCCGTCGGGTGAATGAGCCATGCTATCAAGGAGCGGCGCTGAATTCCAGCAGGGATTGTTCATACGGCAAGGAAGTTGGTGCTGTAGCGGCGGGTTTACCCAGCCACATGGCGGCGTAAAGCCGCCGCTACATCGATTCATTGTCAGAAACACCCCGCTGAATTAGACTACAAGTACGCGGTCAAAGTTAGCAGCCGGACAAGTGTTAGCAGGCGGGCAAAGGGTGTTTTCGTGCTGATTGTCATGAAGCCGCAGGCGAGCGAGGAAGACGTTCGCCGTGTGTGCGAGAAGATCGTGTCCATGGGCTACCGCGCCCACCCCATGCCGGGGGCGCAGCGCACGGCGGTCGGCATCACCGGCAATCCCGGGCCGCTCGAGCCGGAAGAATTTGAGAGTCTGCCGGGCGTCGCTGAGGCCATCCGGGTTTCCAAACCCTTCAAGCTGGTGAGCCGCGAAATCAAGGGTGAGGATTCACTGATTCACATTGGCCCGCCCGGCGGTGGAGTGACCGTCGGGGGACAGGAGCTGGCCATCATTGCCGGACCGTGCGCCATTGAGAACCGCGAGCAGGCCCGGGCCGCGGCGGGGCGGGTTAGCCAGGCAGGCGCGCGCCTGTTTCGCGGCGGCGCATTCAAGCCGCGAACCTCTCCCTACAGCTTTCAAGGCCTGGAAGAAGAAGGCCTGCGAATCCTGGCGGAAATCCGCCGCGAGTTCGGCCTGTTGATTGTTACGGAAACCATCGACCCGGAAAACTGCGGCCTGGTGGAGAAGTACGCCGACGTGCTGCAAGTGGGGGCGCGCAACATGCAGAACTTTTCCCTGCTCAAACGCGTGGGCCGCTCGAAGTTGCCCGTGTTGCTGAAGCGCGGCATGTCCGCAACGCTAGACGAGTTCCTGATGGCGGCGGAATACATCGTGGCGGAGGGAAATTACAACGTCATTCTGTGCGAGCGCGGAGTGCGCACCTTTGCCGACCACTCCCGCAACACCCTGGATCTGAGCGTGATTCCGGCGGTCAAACGCCTCTCGCACCTGCCCATTATCGTCGATCCCAGCCACGGAACCGGCAGGCGCGACAACGTTATCCCTCTGGCCCGCGCCGCCGTGGCGGTGGGGGCGGATGGATTGATCGTGGAAGTCCACCACGATCCCGACCACGCCGTTTCCGATGGCTACCAGTCGCTTTTCCCCGAGCAGTTTGAGACCCTCGTGGAGCAGGTCACGGCGATCGCCGGAGTGCTGGGAAGAACAGTGGCTAGGGGCAAGTGACATTTGACGAACGGCAGGAGTCAAAGGGGGAAGCCCGGGAAGGGAAAAGCAAGTCAAAAGTCAAAGTGCAAAAGGCAAAACGTGGAGTGCAGGGTTACGACGCGAGCAAGTCGTCACCCATTGAGTACTGCAAATTAGAGTGACAAGACCCCCTCACCCCCAACCCCTCTCCCCCAAGGGGGCGAGGGGAGTTGGTAGTACGACTAAATCAATCAACTCTCCCCTCGCCCCCTTGGGGGAGAGGGGTTGGGGGTGAGGGGGTTCATCCGTCACCATATTATGCAGAAGTCAGGAGAGAGAGGGCTTTGGCTTTTGCATTTTGACTTTTGACTTGCTCTTTCTGCCCTGCCCAAATGAAACTTCGTACTCCAGTTCGATTGTTGCTCCTCGGCCCACTCTTAGCAACGCTGGGAGCGGGCTCCCTTGCCTGCCGGCGCGTGGTGCCGCTGACGCCTTACACCGCCTACGTGGTGAACCAGCAGAGCGCCACGCTGGCGGCGGTGAATCTGGCGGACTTCCATGTGACCGCTGCCCTGGCGGTTTCTCCCCAGCCGGAGCGCGTGCTGGCGCGCCCGAGCGTCCGGCAACTTTATGTGGTATCCGCCCCCGGCAGGATCAGCGTGGCAGCCTTTCCCCAACTCCACCTCGTTTCTACGCTGGAGGTGGGCAAGAGCGCCAAAGATCTGGCATTCTCACCCGACGGCCACGTCGCCTACATTCTCGACCCTGCCGATCACGAGGTGGTTTTTCTCGATTGCCAGGGCGCCTCGGGCAATCCGGAAGTCCCCAAGGTAACCTTCCGCCTCCGCTTGGCAGGCACGCTCGCGGACCTGGCCCTTTCTCCGGACGGCAGGACTTTGGTGGCCGCTACCGACAACCCCAGCCGACTCACCTTCATCAACACGGAGACCCGCGAGCCATTGGGGACGGTTGAAGTCGGGCAGTCGCCCGGCCCCATGGCGATCCTGCCGGACAATTCCAAGCTTTTCGTCGCGGACACGGGGGAGGAGAAAATATCCGCCACGGACGCCGCCTCGCGAAAGCTGCTCTCCAACCTGGAGATTGGGGTACGGCCCACCACCCTTTTGCTCAAGCCGGATGGGGGTGAAATCTTCGTTCTCGCCGCGCCGTCTTCCCTGGTCATCGTGGACGCCTTCCATGACAACGTGGAACAAACCTTCCCCGTGGGCCGCAACCCGGTGGCGGGAGTTTTCCGGCAGGATTCGAGCGTGCTTTATATCGCCAATGCGGGGGATGGCTCGGTTGAGGCTCTGGACGTTCAAAACCGCATGGTCCTGGCGTCAACCCCCGTGGGCATGGAGCCGCGCGCCCTGGCCTTGACGCCGGACGAGCGCATCTTGGTAGTCGCGGATCGCGCCGCCTCCTCGCTCGCCATCCTGCACGCCGACCCCGCCAGCTTGCGCGACCATCGCTCCCTCCTCATCACCACCGTCTCCGTCGGCGCCTCACCCGTGGATGTGGTAGTCCCGGATGTCATCGGTAAGGAACGCTAGTGTGGGGTCCCGTATTAGAGTTGACAATGGATAGAACCCCCTCACCCCCACGACCAGCAGAACGTGGGGCCCCCTCCTCGTCCGTCAATTGACGGACTGATTAAAAAGCCTCGTCGAGCCACCAAGGGGGCGAGGGAAGTAAAATCACCTCTCCCCTCGCCGTCAAGGGGGCGAGCGAAATAAGATCACCTCTCCCCTCGCCCCCTTGGGGGAGGGGCTGGGGGTGAGGGGGTCCGTGCAATACCGCGTTGTCAATTATTAAGCGGTGGTAGCCATCTCTGAAACCGCGATGCCGTGTCAAGCCGATTTGTTAAACTTTCTTGGGCTGGCGCTGGCCGACTAACGGCTCGTCAGTGCCCGGACCGTAAGTGTAGCGCTCACCCAGGGTGCCATCGGCGTTCAATTCTTCGGTGATGTTGTCGCCGTCATACACGTAAATTGTTGTCCCGCTGGGGGACACGTTCTCGATGCGCCGGCCGAAGGGATCATACTTGAAGCTGACCGTTCCCGTCCCCGGCACGTACAGGCTGGCGAGCCGGTTCTCGTAATCCCAAGTGTAACTCGTCGTGCCGCTGCCGTTGGTCTTGCTTAAAGTGTTGCCATTGGCGTCGTAAGTGTAAGGCACGCCCTCGCGCGTCAGCATTTCGTTCGAGCTGTTGTAGGTGTAGGGCACGCCGGGCTGGGAGAGCCGATTGCCCACCGCGTCATAAGTATACTTCTCCGTGGCCTTCTCGGTGGAAGTCTGCAGCGCTTGCGTCAACTCATAAACCGGGTCGTAGGAATAGTGGTAGGTCGCGTTCGCGGGCAGGGTCGTCTTGGCGGTACGATTCCCCGCCGCATCGTAGGTGTAGGCCAGTCTCCAGAATTCAGATGTTCGAGGCCGTTCCTGGGTCGTATAAATCCCGACAAAAACCGTCGGGAGCCATGCGCCACCCGCGGACACGATCTATTTCGATGTTTTCCCAGCTCCGAACCGATGTCTGCGCCACCCGCGCTTGACTGTGAGGAGTAGCCAAAACGGAACACTGAACACTAAACCATCCACGACGATAGTAATCGCCAATTGAATGGAATGATTAACTGGAACGTAAATGGCGGCCCTGTAGCCTGGAAGCAACAGGTACGTGAAGAAATTAGGCATCATAGGCTTGTCCTTCCAGGAAAAATGCTCGAGGACGATAAGGTGAAGCGCAAAAAGAGCCCCGGTCAGAAGGAAGCCCGAAACAAGCGAAGCAGCAAGGCGTTTCATATGCACCCCTCATGAGTCTTCTCGGCGGCTGTCCGCTGTCAGTGATTTCCCTTCCTTCGCAAGCAAATACTTCCTGCGCTTCCCAAGAACACGAGTGTGCAAATGATCGCTCCCCCAAGAAACAATCGCTGGTTGCGATCAGCCTCCCTAATGCCATACCCTACGGCAAATGAAACCATGTAATAGTCTCTAAAGAAGACCAGAGCACCAATAAGTGAGATTACAAGAGCTGCAATCTTTGTTCGAAGCATTTCTGTCACCCCCTAGGTCTCGGCTAAATCGATATCTCAGTTGCAGCTCAGGGCATAAGGGATATGCTATTCAGGGAGATGCTATTCCATGAGTTATAGAGCTGCAACTGCTGCGCGTATTTCAAGACATCGCTTGGACTCGTCGGAGCAATTAGGTTGTGAGGCTGCCTCACGAAATTACCTGCCCCGCCTGCGTTCAGTGCGCCCATTGCTGCATCTGAACAATTCCTGTTATAGCTGTCCCAAAGTTTGTTCTTCTGGAAACCATTCCACCATTTCTCAATCGCTGCTTCATTCAGGGAGTCGATGTAAATGTCTTCGTCAGGACCGTGCCCTTCACCTGAGCTAGCTGAAACATCATCGGCATAGCTTGGGATTCGCGCGTTTCTTGCAAAGTGCGTGCCCCCGTCCTCGATGACTATATTCGGATTGTTCGGGTCATCTGGACTGCCGGGCCACCAGCTAATGTACGTGCCATCGTCAAGCAAGATCGCGGCGTGTCCCCAAGGAGGCTTTCCCGCCGATCCCGTCCCGTTCCAGATGAGCACATCAAGCAATCCTGAGGGATCGCTGAACCCTGTTGGATTGTCACGCACGTACGCGTAGAAGTTGATTCCACCCTGAAACCGAATCGGGTCTTCGCTGAGGAACCGGCCGCTCAGGGGGTCATAGTAGCGGGCGCGGTAGTAGTAGAGGCCGCCGGTGCTGTCGAATTGGCGGCCGGTGTAGCGGAACCAGTTGGTCGCGCTGC
>Ga0326727_10011488_pt1 | contig 20589 bp, 11 predicted proteins | sample MB2enrmetagenome_FD_207643 | JGI IMG/M metagenome (GOLD analysis project Ga0326727, IMG submission 207643) | Lab enriched peat soil microbial communities from McLean, Ithaca, NY, United States - MB29MY | ecosystem: Environmental > Terrestrial > Soil > Wetlands > Peat | place: USA: New York...
ACCGGAAAACCCGACCATCTGACGGATGAGGCCGGCGACGTTTTAGCTGAGAGCATCGACGAGCGCGTCTATTTTATTCGCTCGAAGCGCTGGATCGCATATCCCAAGGCCCTTGAGATCCTCGGGCACCTCAACGCCCTGCTCAAACATCCGCGAACAACGCGCATGCCGTCTCTCGCCGTCTATGGCGACAGCGGCATGGGTAAGTCCATGTTGGTGGAAAAATTCAGGGACGACTACGCGCTGAGCGCTCGCGGGAGGCCGCACGGACCGAAGGCGAAATTGTTGGTTGTCGAACTGGCGGGACGACCGAATGAACGCCGGCTCTTTGCACAAATCCTGGCGCTCCTGGGCGCGCCGCAGAACCCGCGCGCCACAATCGTCGAGCTCGAGAGGACGACAGTGCGTCTTCTCAGCGACCTCGGCGTCCAGGTGTTGGTTATAGACGAAATCCACAACGTTCTCGCGGCATCCTGGCGCGAAGAGCGCGTCGTCTTCAACACGCTACGTTATTTGAGCAACGAGCTGAAGCTGTCTCTGGTTTGCTTCGGCATTATGGAAGCGCGCCAGGCGATCAATAGCGACGTACAGTTGGCCCGCCGCTTCGACTCCGTCTCTTTGCCGCTATGGATGGCGGACCAAGACTTCGAGCAACTCGTCCTGGCCATCATACGCAACCTCCCATTGAAAGAGCCGAGCGTTCTGACGGTGAAAGGCTTGCGGCGCATTTTGCAAGCCAGCAACGGAATCAGCGCGCGGATATTCCGGATGCTCAACGACGTGGCGATCGAGGCCATTGAGACCGGCATGGAGCGCATCGCGGACGAAGCGCTGGAGCATTACAAGCCTGTGGGGGATGACGAGGCGACCTTCCAATGACCGACGATGAGGACGACGCTTATAAACCTCTGCCTGTGGTGCTGAGGCCGGTCGCGGACGAACTCCTCTCGTCGTGGTTGGCCCGGCACGCGGGCTACTACGGCGTCTCAGGGCCGTTTTTTGCCAAATGGCTGACGCTCGGCACGCGCAATCTCTCTGTTCTCGATCATCGGCTGGGTTTGACGCAGGTCGTCCGTCTATCTGAAAAACTCCGATGCGACCCAACCGCCCTCATCGCGATGACATTCATCAATACGCCGTCAGGAGCCGCTGAGTTGATATGCCGGAACAGGGCGCCGCAAATCTGCAGGACCTGCGCAGACCGGCACTCCCGGGAAGGCGCATCCGGCGCAGTCCCGAAGCATTGGCGAAAAGCTTGGCGCGTCACGTGCCCCGCGTGCGGCGCGCCGCTGTCGGACACGAACGAGCGTCCTGAAAACGGGGAAACCTTGCGCGACACCAGCCCGTTCGCGCGTCTATGGAAGGAAGCTTTAGCCGGCGAGGCGATCATCGAGCGTTTCCTTCACGGCGACAACTCGTTTGACTACTCGCCGATCGCACTCATGAGCGCGCTGCTCGTGCAGACTTGGCGCCGCTGCGGCGCGAGTGGTCGCGAGCCTGCTGTCGGCTGGGCGCTCGGGGCAATCGTTCCCGAATTCGACGATCTCGCGCGGCCCCTCAAGCGCAAGATCCACCATGCGGCTGTTGCGGCGCTGCCCATCTCTTTTCGTCCGGCGCTCTTGGCGGGGGTCTCGCTGACAATCGCGAATTCCGACACTCTCAACGCTGTCCGGGAGCAGACAATGTTGCGGGGGCGGAGAGCTTTCGAACGCCTGTGCGAGACCGCCCGGCTTGAAGCTGATCCAACAACCAAAAGCCATCAAACGTGAGAATATGGAGTGCCTATATTCTCACGTTTGATGGCTTTTCCAGTACGGATTCGGAAATTCTCAAGCCAAGATGGCTCGTGACAGCCTGGATAACCGGCTCAGCCTCGGCGCGATCACTCGCATCGTAGAAAAATTCCGATGCGATCCCAAGGCAATCGTCGAGATGATGCTTGCATGGCTCCGAGGCAAAACGATCGGTCAAAACCGCACCCGCTTCGACGAGCTCGCGGCACCCATGCTCGGCATCCCCAGCGCCGCCTGAGGTGTTATCAATATTGCAGCATAATTGATAATTTCGAGCCAAACGATTCTCAAATAAGCTGCAGCAACGCGTCCGAACTGGCGCATTCTTGCAAATGAGCGCAACGTGACACCCAGCGCGGTCGAGGCGCGCCGCTGGTTTGGCTCCGACGCGCTTCGCACAAAGGAGACATTGTTTGACGAGTTCGCAACTGGAGATTCCTTACGCGCCAAAGCGTCGCGGCGTGTTCGAACCCGCGCGCGCGCAATCGCCCTGGGACAGCCAAGCGCCCATTCGCGAGGAGCTGTTCAGCGTCGAGCGGCTCGAAGAGCATGCGCGAAGTCTGGCGGCGGCCCAGCCCGTCACGCCAAAGCCGAACAAAGGCCGGTCGTTGGCCGGTCGGCTCGCCGACAATGAAGTGGTCCTGCTCGATGCTTATCGGACGATGACCGCGGTGACCGATGAGGGGCGCGTCACCACGCCAGCGGCGAAATGGCTGATCGACAACTACCATCTTATCGAAAGGCAGATTCGCCAGATTCGCATGGATCTGCCGCCCGGCTACTACCGGCAGCTCCCGAAGCTCGCGATTGGGCCATTCGCTGGTTATCCGCGAGTTTTCGGCATGGTCTGGGCATTCGTCGCCCATACCGACAGCTGCTTCGACTCCGAAATGCTCCGCCGTTACGTGCGCGCCTATCAGGAGGTGCAGCCGCTGACGATCGGCGAGTTATGGGCGGTTTCGATCACCCTTCGCTTCGTCATGATCGAAAACCTGCGGCGCCTCGCCGAGCAGATCATGCGAAGTCGGGTTGCCCGCCAGGCGGCGGATCGTCTCGCCGACCGATTGCTGGGAACGGGCGAGATCGTCGCGGAATCAGCGACGACCGTGCTGGCGAGCCATGCACGGGCAACGTTTTCCGACGCTTTCGCCGTGCAGCTCGTGCACAGGCTGCGTGACCAGGATCACGAGATTTCGCCCGCGCTCGCCTGGCTGGATAGACGCCTTGCAGCGCGAAACACGACCGCCGACGAGGTCGTGCAGGATGTGCACAGAAGAATGGGCGCGTCGAACGTCTCGGTGCGCAACATCATCACCAGCCTGCGCTTGATCGCTGATGTGGACTGGAACGATCTGTTCGAGGGCATCAGCCTCGTCGACGATCTGCTGGGCGCCGACGGCGCGTTCAAGGACATGGATTTTTCGACGCGCAACCTTTATCGCGGCGCGATCGAAGAATTGGCGCGAGGCTCGACCCACACGGAGCTAGATATTGCGCGCGGCGCGATTCTCGCCGCAAAAGCCGAGTCGGCTACATGCGCGGCATCGATGCAAGAGCGACTGCGCGATCCAGGCTATCATTTGTTCGCGGGCGGACGGCTCGAGTTCGAGAAAACCATTGGCTTTCGTCCGCCCTTGCGCAAATGGCTGGCGCGCCTGAACCAGACTTTTGGGGTGAAGGGCTATGCGGCGGCTATAGCAATCGTCTCCACGATCGTCCTCGCGGCGCCTCTCCTGATCCTCGCCGGGGCGGGGCTCGATGGACGATTCCTCGTCCTGCTCGGTGTGTTGGGCGCCATCCCCGCCGTCGATGCGGCGGTCGCGCTGGTCAATCGCGGCGTGAGCTTTGGTTTCAGCGCATCACCTCTGCCCGGCTTGGAGCTGCGCAACGGCGTTCCCTCGCATCTTCGCACGCTCGTCGCCGTGCCGACTCTGCTGACCTCGCCCGACGCCATCGAAGAGCAGATCGAGCGTTTGGAGATTCATCACCTTGCGAGCCCGGAAGGCGATCTTCACTTCGCGTTGCTGTCCGACTGGATTGATTCCGCGACCGAACACAACGAAAGCGACGACGAACTGCTCGTCGCCGCCGCGAAGGGGGTGGCGCGGCTCAATGAGCGTTACGGCCCGGCGCAAGGTGGCGCGCGCTTCTTGCTGCTGCATCGCCGGCGGGTCTGGAACGAAGGCGAAGGCCGATGGATCGGCTGGGAGCGCAAACGCGGCAAGCTTCACGAATTGAACCGGCTGCTGCGTGCCGCGACGGATACGACATTCATGCCTATCGACGGCGCGGCGCCTGTCGCGCCCGCCGATGTTCGCTATGTCGTCACGCTCGACGCGGATACGAGGCTGCCGCGCGAAACTATTCGCCGGCTGATCGGCAAGATGGCGCATCCGCTGAACCGCCCGCGTTTCGATGCCGACGCCGGCAGGGTCGTGGAAGGCTACGCGCTGTTGCAGCCGCGCGTGACGCCCTCGCTGCCCGTCGGGCGGGAGGGCTCGCTGTTCCAGCGCATCTTCTCCAGCCTGAGCGGGATCGACCCCTACGCCTCGGCGGTGTCGGACGTATATCAGGACCTCTATGGCGAAGGCTCTTACGCCGGCAAGGGAATCTACGATGTCGACGCCTTCGAGGCGTCGCTCGCCGGCCGAACGCCGGATTCGACGCTTCTCAGCCACGATCTGTTCGAAGGCGTGTTCGCCAGAGCTGGCCTCGCCTCCGATGTCGAGGTCGTGGAGGAGTTTCCCACGCGTTACGATGTCGGCGCGTTGCGCCACCATCGCTGGGCGCGCGGCGACTGGCAGCTTCTGCCCTGGATTCTCGGGCGTGGCCCCAAGACCAAGGGCCAGGACCGCCCCCGCGACACGCTTCCGGCAATCGGCCGCTGGAAAATGCTGGACAATCTGCGCCGCACCCTCTCGGCGCCGATGGCGGTCCTCGCGTTGTTCGCGGGATGGACGGCTTCCTTCGACGCCGCTCTCGTCTGGACGGTGTTCGTGATCTCGACAATCGTGTTGCCGACATTGATTCCCGTCATCGGAGCCATCCCTCCGCGCCGTCCCGGGATCACTGTCGCGAGTCATATACGCGCGCTCGGCGGCGATTTTCGGCTTGCCATGAGTCTCTCGGCGCTTATTGTCGCCTTCCTTGCGCATCAGGCCTGGCTGATGAGCGACGCGATCGCGCGCACCTTGTGGCGGCTCCTCGTGACGCGTCGCAATTTGCTGGAATGGACCACTGCCGCCCAAGCGACGATGGGGCCAAGGCTCGATCTTTCCGGGTTTTATCAGCGAATGGCCGGTGCGCTGGTCATCGCCGCCGCCGCGTTCGTCGTCGCCTCGCTGTCGAACCGCGGCGCGTTGCCGCTGGCCGCGCCCCTCGCGGCGCTGTGGTTCGCTTCACCGGCCGTGGCGCGCTGGGCCAGCTTGCCGCCGCGCGTCGCGGGAAAGCCGCTGGCGTCGGACGCCGATACGAGAGACTTGCGGCTGACCGCGCGCCGCACCTGGCGGTTCTTCGAGACCTTCGTCACGCCGGCCGACCACATGCTTCCGCCCGACAATTTTCAGGAAGATCCGCCGGCGCTCGCGCATCGCACCTCGCCCACCAATCTCGGCCTTTACCTTCTCTCGGTGGTGAGCGCGCGCGATTTCGGCTGGATCGGGACAGGGGAGGGGATCGAGCGTTTGGAGGCGACGCTTACAACCATGAGCGAAATGGCGCGTTTTCGCGGGCATTTCTATAATTGGTATGACACACGCGATCTGCGGCCGCTCGACCCGAAATATGTTTCCTCCGTCGACAGCGGAAATCTCGCCGGGCACTTGATCGCGCTCGCCAACGCCTGCCGCGAATGGAAGAGTGTTCCTCTCGCGGACTCAACGCGCCTCGCGGGCGTCGCCGACGCCGTCGGCGTGACGCGCGAAGAAGCGTCTCGGCTGTGCGACGGACGCCGCACGCAAACGGTGACCTTGCGCCAACTGGACGACGCGCTCGCTGGGCTGGCGGCGAGCATCCAGCAGGCCGACGCGGATCGGGACGATCTGTCGCAACGGCTCGTCGCGCTTGCGGGCGAGGCCGAGATCATGCTCGACATCGCTGGCGCGCTTGAAATCGAGCGAAACGACGGCGCCGGCGCGGACATGCTGTTCTGGGCGCGCGCGACTCTGAAAACCATCGACGCACACCGGCAAGAACTCGCGCGCGACACCGAGGCGGCCTTTCAGCGCGACGCTCGCCTCTTCGCCATCGAAGACACCGCCCGTGAAATGGCGCTGGCGATGGAATTCGGCTTTCTGCTGGACCGTGAGCGCAAGCTGCTGTCCATCGGCTATCTCGTTCCTGAAGGCGCGCTCGATAACAGCTGTTATGATCTTCTCGCGTCCGAGGCGCGGCTCGCGAGTTTCTTCGCGATCGCCAAGGGCGACGTTCCCGCCCGCCACTGGTTCCGCCTCGGCCGCGCGGTCACGCCCGTGGCCCATGGCGCCGCTCTGATTTCCTGGTCGGGATCGATGTTCGAGTATTTGATGCCGTCGCTCGTCATGCGCGCCCCGACCGGAAGTCTCCTCGAACAGACGAATCGGCTGATCGTGCGCCGCCAGATCGATTACGCGGCGCCGCTGGGGCTGCCCTGGGGCGTTTCGGAATCCGCCTATAACGCCCGCGATCTGGAGTTCACCTACCAATACTCGAATTTCGGCGTGCCGGGCCTTGGCCTCAAACGCCGGCTTGGTGAAAACCAGGTGGTGGCGCCCTACGCCACCGCGCTCGCGACAATGGTCGATCCACACGCGGCGTCGGCCAATCTGGCGAGGCTCGCGCAAGTCGGCGCGCGCGGCCGCTACGGGTTTTACGAAGCCCTGGACTATACGCCGAGCCGCTTGCCGGACGGCGAAAACCTCGCCATCGTGCGCGCCTTCATGGCGCATCATCAGGGCATGACGATCGTCGCCATCGCCGACGCCTTGTTCGACGGCGCAATGCGGGCGCGGTTCCACGCGGAGCCGATCATCCAGGCGACGGAGCTGCTGTTGCAGGAGCGGATGCCGCGCGACGTGTCGGTCGCCCGGCCTTGGGCGGCGGAAGCGAAATCGGCCGCCGCTCCGGCCAAGGATTTTGAGCCTTCCGGCACCCGCCGCTTCGCCTCCGCGCATCAGGCGATGCCGGCCACGCATCTGATGTCGAATGGCTCCTACGCCACGATGCTCACGGCCGTCGGCTCGGGATACAGCCGCTGGGGCGATGTCGCCGTGACGCGTTGGCGCGAGGACTCCACCTGCGACGATTTGGGATCGTATGTCTTCCTGCGGGACGTGCGCAGCGGAGACGTTTGGTCGGCGGGCTTTCAGCCGAGCGGCGCGGAACCCGACGACTATGATGTCGCATTCCATGAGGATCGCGCCGAATTCACGCGCCGCGACGGAACATTGACGACGACGATGGAGGTGCTGGTCTCGCCCGAGGACGACGCCGAAGTGCGCCGCATCTCGATCTCGAATACGGGCGGGGATTTCCGGGAAATTGAAGTCACGTCCTATGCCGAATTGGCGTTGGCGCCGCAGGCGGCGGATGTCATGCATCCAGCCTTTTCGAAGCTCTTTGTCGAGACCGAGTTTGTCGCGAATGTCGGCGCGATTTTGGCCACGCGCCGCAGGCGCGCGCCGATGGAGGAAGAAATCTGGGCCGCGCATGTTTCCGTCGTCGACGGTCTTGTCGTGGGTAAGCCGGAAATCGAAACCGACAGAGCGCGATTCCTCGGCCGTAGCCAAGGCGTCCGCACGCCGATCGCGGTGATCGATGGCCGCGCCCTCTCGAACACAGTCGGCACGGTGCTCGACCCGATCTTCGCCTTACGGCGGCGTATCCGCGTTGCGCCGGGCGCTACCGTGCGCGTCGCCTTCTGGACGATGGTCGCGGCCACCCGCGAGCAGCTCCTCCATATTGTCGACAAACACAGGGATACGACCGCTTTTTCACGCGCGGCGACGCTCACGTGGACGCAGGCGCAGGTGCAGCTCCACCACCTCGGCGTAACGGCGGGTGAGGCGGCGCTGTTTCAGCGCCTCGCCGGCCATGTGATTTACGCCACGCCGGCGCTGCGTCCTTCCTCCAATACGATCAAGCGCGGCGCGGGCGTGCAATCGGGTCTGTGGGGGCAGAGCATTTCCGGCGATCTACCGATCGTGCTCCTCCGTATCGCCGACGCCGAGACTCTCGACATTGCGCGCGAACTTTTTCGGGCGCACGAATATTGGCGGATGAAGCGGCTGGCGGTCGATCTCGTGATCCTGAACGAGCGCAAATCCTCCTACGTCCAGGATTTGCAGGTCGCTCTTGAAACGCTGGTCCGCGCCCATCAATCGCGGCCGAAAATCAGAGTGGACGAATCGCCCGGGCGCGTCTTCGTGCTACGAGCGGACTTGATCCCGCAGGAGACGCACGCCCTTCTTGCGTCCGTGGCGCGGGTCGTGCTCGTCGCGCGGCTCGGCAGTCTGTTCGATCAGCTGAATCAGTTGGCCGAGCCCAGAATGCCTGTCCGAGCCGTCCAAAAGCGCGAACACCCCACGCCTACGACGGCGGCAAAGCCCGTTACGCCGGATCTCGAATATTTCAACGGGCTCGGCGGATTTGCCGAGGGCGGCAAGGAATATGTGACGATCCTTGGCCCCGGCCAGTCCACGCCCGCGCCATGGATCAACGTCATCGCCAATCCGACCTTCGGCTTTCAGACATCGACCGAAGGAAGCGGCTACACGTGGTCCGTCAACAGCCGCGAAAACCAGATCACGCCGTGGTCGAACGATCCCGTTGCCGACCCTCCAGGCGAAGCGTTCTATTTGCGTGATGATGATACCGGCGAATTGTGGAGCCCCACCGCGCTTCCCATTCGCGACGAAGCTGCGACCTATATCGCCCGACACGGCCGTGGATACAGCCGCTTCGAACATACGTCGAAGGAGATCGCCGCGGAGTTGGCGCAATTTGTCCCAATCGACGGCGCCATCAAGATTTCCCGGCTCGTGCTCCACAATCGGTCGAACCGCGTCCGGCGTCTCAGCGTGACCGCTTATGTGGAGTGGATTCTCGGGCCTTCGCGAGGGGCTTCGCTTCCCTACGTCATAACCGAAATCGACTCCGCGACCTCCGCCATGTTCGCTCGAAACCCCTGGAACATGGCGTTTGGATCGCGCGTCGCCTTCATGGATTTACGTGGTGTTCAGACAGACTGGACGGGCGATCGTTGCGAGTTCATCGGACGCAATGGAACGCTGGCGAATCCGGCGGCGTTCGCCGACGCGGCGCCATTCTCGAACACGGTCCGGGCCGGCCTCGATCCCTGCGGCGCCATGCGCACGAAGATCGAGTTGCCGCCGAATGGCGTGGTCGAGATCGTTTGCTTCGTCGGACAAGCCGAGAATGCCGACGAGGCGCGCAAAGCGATCACTCGCTACCGCGCCGCCGATCTTGACGCCGTCATGTCGGAGGTCACGCGCTACTGGGACGATGTCCTCGGCGCAGTTCAGGTGAAGACGCCCGACCGCACGATGGACATCATGCTCAACGGCTGGCTGCTCTACCAAACGCTCGCCTGTCGGGTCTGGGCGCGCTCCGCCTTCTATCAGGCGAGCGGCGCCTATGGGTTCCGGGATCAGCTTCAGGACTGCATGGCGCTTGCCAGGACGCGTCCCGCAATGACGCGCGAACATCTGCTGCGCGCGGCGGCGCGGCAATTCGTCGAGGGCGACGTGCAGCATTGGTGGCTGCCGCATTCCGGCCAGGGCGTGCGCACCCACATCTCCGACGACCGCGTGTGGCTCGCCTTCGCAGCCTCCCATTATGTCGACGTGACGGGAGACGCCGGCGTTCTTGACGAGGCGGTTCCATTCCTAGCCGCGCCGTTGCTCGAGGTCGGCGCGCATGAGAGTTTCTTTCAACCGGCCGTCGCTGAAGAGAGTGCGACGCTGTTCGAACATTGCGCCCGCGCCCTCGATCACAGCCTCGCGCTCGGCGGCCATGGGCTGCCGTTGATCGGCTGTGGCGATTGGAACGACGGCATGAATCGCGTCGGCGAACGTGGCGCCGGCGAAAGCGTTTGGCTCGCCTGGCTCCTGCACGCGGCGCTCATCGCCTTCGCGCCGATTGCGCAAGCCCGTGGCGATTTGGCCCGCGCGGCGACTTGGCGCGCGCACGCCGTGGCTTTGCAGGCGTCGCTGGAGCGCGAGGCCTGGGACGGCGACTGGTATCGCCGGGGCTATTTCGACAATGGCGCGGCGCTGGGTTCTGCGGCCAGCGACGAATGTCGCATCGACTCCATCGCGCAATCCTGGGCAGTGCTTTCGGGCGCCGCCGAGCCGGGCCGCGCGGCCCACGCGATGGCTGCGGTCGCGCGGGAGCTGATCCGGCATGAAGACAGGTTGGCGTTATTGTTTGCGCCCCCGTTCGACAAGACGCCGCTCGACCCCGGTTACATCAAGGGCTATCCGCCTGGCATTCGCGAGAACGGCGGCCAATACACCCACGCCGCCCTGTGGTCTGCGATGGCCTTCGCCGCGCTCGGTGAAGGAGATAAAGCCGCCGGACTGTTCGCGCTGCTCAACCCGATCAATCACGCCCGCACGCGCGCCGACGCGCACCGTTATAAGGTTGAGCCCTATGTCGTCGCCGCTGACATCTACGCGGCCCCACCCCATGTCGGGCGCGGCGGGTGGACGTGGTACACCGGATCGGCGGCTTGGATGCAGCGCGCCGGCGTGGAGAGCATTCTCGGCTTGCGCCTGCAAGGCGATGTCTTGCGTCTCGACCCCTGCATCCCAAAATCCTGGGCCTACTTCGAGCTGTCTTTGCGACACGGTTCGGCCCAATATGAAATCACAGTAGAAAATCCCAATAGTGTTGGACGCGGCGTCGCCTTCGCCGCCCTCGACGAATCGGTCCTTGCGGACCGGCCATTGCGGCTTAGACTCGTTGATGACGGCGACACGCATCGGCTGCGGGTTCGGCTCGGGTAATTGGCGCGACGAGTGCGGCAACGAAGGTCTCGCGCGTCGGTCACCAATCAACAAGAGCAAGCCGCCCACATCGAACGCGGGCGCCCAATCGGCACGATGAACCCGAAAGGTTCAAACGCCGTCGGAAGCTATGCGCAACATGGCGTCGGACTCTTAATGGGCAGTCCATTTCCTGACAGCACAATGCATGGCGCGCTGGACATCGATCGAGACGCAACAGAAAGTGAGGCAGAACCCATTTGATGGCCTTTTTTGGACCGAAGTTCCATATTCTCACGCCAAAATGGCTCCCGACAATCGGAATGCGCGACTGGGCTCATGTCGGTCACGCCTCATAGCCTTTGGTATTACCCAGCGCCGAGTGGTCGCCCCTATTTCGCTTGCACGGAGCTCAGATAGGCGATGACCGCCTCAAACTGCGACGGCGAGAACGCGAAAGGCGGCATACCCTGGTCCTCATGACCGACGATGGTGCCCTCGGCCAAAGCCTCCCTGAAATTTTGCACCGGATATTTCTTCGAAAGCATCCGGAATGGCGGCGACTCCGGATCGGGGCTTTCGCCCGTCGGGCCGATCGCGTGGCACCCGCTGCAATGCGACTTGACGATGGCTTGGCCTTCGTCGACGAGCGGGTCCGCTGCGGCGGCCGGGACGACGGCCGAGAGCGGCAGAAGAAATCCGAAGAGCAGCGAAGCGCGCATGGGACGGCCCTCGTCGGCTCAGCTCCGTCCGGCGGCCCGGAAGGGAAGGCCAAGCGAATCGAATGGAGATGCAATGGTCGCGCACCCTGCCTGAGCCTCGCGTTCCCCGCAATCCCCGGAGCGCGAGGGTGCCCTGTGAAGACGGCTTGCGTCTTCTCCTCTCAAGGTTCAGGCAAGCCGCGCTCGGCTTAGCAGCGTGTTGACGAAGTCCCTTCAACGGGAATCGCTCCCATAACGCCAGGCTCATAAGGGCTGGGCCGGTCGGGTTCCTTGCTCTTGTCAGCACCATGTCAACGGCACGGGGATAATCTTGCTTCACGCACTTGGCGAACTTCTCGACGATCTCGTTGGTCATGGAGCGCTTGCCGGAACTGCTCGGAAAATGACGATTTGATCGGACGACTTCGTCACCGTCTTCGTGAATGTGGGGCCGTTCGCAGTGAACTGCGTCTGTGATCCCATATGCAAGGTGTAATTCCGCTTGCCTCTTCGCCGGGGAGTCCGACGCCGCCGTCTTGCCTGGGTTGCGCGTCCTCCCCGCGACCGCCGTCGGCTAAAAGTTTCACAGGGTCGCAGGCACCAAAGATCGCGAGTAGGTTCCCTACCAGTGTCCCCATTGCAGGCGATTATCGACGCGCCTCAATGAATGAATCTGCCAAGGTGGTTGTCGATTTACACTTCAATATCGGACTCATGTGTTGTTAGATTTCAATCAGCTGGCTGGTGAGCCGACAGCTGTGTGGGTTCCGGACGAAAGGCACGAAGCGATGCGCGATCTCGTGCGCGCAAGTGCCGCCGCTGTCGAAACTCTATGTTTGCATAGTTGTTAATTTCCGCGCTTTCGCGCCAATCCATTTGGCCGCGCGTAGGCGGCCAGAAGCCTGCTTGATCTTGCCCGATCTGCCACCAGGCGCACTGGCCACGGCTTTCAGGCCGGCGCGCTGTTGCGTTTCCGTTTTGCTTGGTTTTTAGCCGCGCCCTTCGTCGGCGCCGCGGCTTTACCCTTTGCTGCGGCCGCTGGCGCGGAGCCGCGCGGCTCGCTGGCCTTGCTCCTTGTCCCGGCTTTCGCCGCGACGTCTCGCGCGCTCGGCGCCTTCAACGACTTCTTTACGACGACGAAGACTTTGTCAGCGTTTCCTTCGCTGCGTTCAGGGCTCGCGGCGAGCGTCTTTTCCTTGGCGCGCTTGCCGGCCTTTTTTGGTGGCGGGGCGCTTGAAACCAGCGGCGGGGCCATCTCGATTCCAAACAGCGCCGCGACATCGTCATCCGCCAAAATGCGCTTGCTCGAGACACCCGTTTGGGAGAGGCGATCATCGACGCCGGCGGATGCGATCAGTTCAGCGCTGTCGACACCCCGAAGAGTGAACAGAAGCTCTGGCGCCGAATCGAGACGCGCTCCGGCACCATAAAGCGTCGCCGCGACATGCTTGCACATATCGGCCCAGTCCGGACAGGTGCAAGACATTTTGATCTCGCGCGGCGCAGGGAAGAGACCGTCATTCTCCCGGCACACGCGTTCCATCACGTTTTTCGACAGCTTGCCCTTCAATAGCTCGACGAGCGAACCGATCGAGCCGGCGCAGTCCCGGCAGATCGCCTTCCATCGCTCCGGCGCGGCCAGAGCTATATCGATCTTCACTTTGTAGATATTGGAGCCGCTGACCAAGGCCTGGACGCTGCCGCGCGCGATTTGGAGATCGACGACCGAGCCGTTGCGGACATAGCTTCGACCGCGCGGCAGGCGGTTCTCGAAATCGGAATAGCTTTCGAGATTGTCGCACCAGGCCTTGCCCCAGAAACTTTGTGCGATCTTGCGGCCCTCGAGAACGACCGGGAGGATGGTCCGGCCCTTTTTCTTGAGCTTCTCGACTTCCTTGGCCGCCTGCGCGCGGCGCTTGGCCACGGAAACATAGGGGCGGTAGCTCCAAAAGCTCATCGCCTTCACCCCTCCTTCATCGCAGCGTCGAGATCGAGCTTGACGAGCGCCAGCAGGTCCCGATCGTTCATCTCCGTCAGGTTGATTTCCTGCCCGCCGCCAAGGACGTCCTGAGCCAGTTGTTGCTTCGACTCGATCAAGCCGTCGATTCGCTCTTCAATCGTGCCACGGCAAACGAATTTGTGCACGAGGACATTGCGCTTCTGCCCGATCCGGAAGGCGCGGTCGGTCGCCTGGTTCTCGACGGCGGGGTTCCACCAGCGGTCGAAATGCACGACGTGAGAGGCGGCGGTCAGGTTGAGACCCGCTCCGCCGGCCTTGAGCGACAGGATGAAAAACGGGACGGTCTCGTCCTCCTGGAACTTTTTGACGAGGTCTTTGCGTTTGCCGACGGCGGTCTCGCCATGCAGGACCAGTCCCGGGCGCGAGAACGCGCCGGAGAGCAATCGCTCCAGCGGCGGGATGATCTCCTTGAACTGGGTGAAGACCAGGAGCTTCTCCTGACGGCTCGCGACCGTCTCGGCGATCTCCACGAGGCGACCAAATTTCCCGCTGTCTTCGGCGACATAGGAGCCGTCGCCGAGCCATTGCGCCGGGTGATTGCAGATCTGCTTGAGACGCATCAGCATGGCGAGCACCAGCCCGCGCCGCGCTATGTCGTCCTCGGCCTGCTTCAACCTCTGCTCGAGCTCGGCGACCGTCGCCTGATAGAGCGCCGCCTGTCTCTTGCTGAGCGAGCAGAAGGCCTTGACCTCCGTCTTGTCCGGAAGATCGGCGATGACGTTTCGATCGGTCTTGAGCCGGCGCAGGATGTAGGGCGCGGCGAGCTTGCGCAGCGGCGTGTAGGAGGGGGGCTCCTGCGCGGAGAGGCGCTTGACGAAATCAGCGAAAGCCTTCGACGATCCCATCAGCCCCGGGTTGATGAAATCGAAGATCGACCACAGATCGCGCAGATTGTTCTCGATCGGCGTGCCGGTCAGAGCGATGCGGCTCTCGCCGTGCAGCGCTTTTACCGCCCGCGTCTGCTTGGCGTTAGGGTTCTTGATCGCTTGCGCCTCGTCCAGCACGACGAGCCGCCAGGGTGTCTTGGCGAGAACGTCGATCCGCAGCAGCGAGCCGTAGCTCGTCACGACGAGATCGGCGGCCGCAAAGCGCTCCGGGGCAGCCGCTTTCAATTCGGCGGGGGGAGCGAAGGCAGGATGCACAACCATGACCCGCAAGCTCGGGGCGAAGCGCGCCGCTTCCGACGCCCAGTTGGCGAGCAACGACGCCGGGGCGACGAGGAGGCTCGGAGCGCCGGCCGGCTCCCGCCTTTGCAGCGTCAACAACAGGGCGAGCACCTGGATCGTCTTGCCGAGCCCCATGTCGTCGGCGAGGCAGGCGCCGAGCCGAAGCCGGGTTAGGAAGTCGAGCCAGCGGACACCGGTTTTTTGGTAGGGCCGCAGCTCCGCCTTCAGCGCCGCGCCCGGGTCGGCCTCGGCCAGCGCCTGCGGATCCCGGCACCCTGCCAGCGTCTTGGCGAGCCAGGGGCCGGCCTCGACCCGCGCCCATTTGACGTCGGCCGCGGGGCGGCTCACATCGCCAAGATCGGCGCCGGCGAGCAGCCGCATCGCCTGTGCGAAGGGAAGGCCCTCCTTTCGCGCAAGCCGCTCCACCGCCTTGAATTGGTCGAGCGTTGCCTTCAGGCGCTCGCTGTCGATCTCGACCCATTTGCCGCGCAGGAGAGAAAGGCCCTCGGTCGTCCGCAACAACTCTTCGATTTCCTCGGCGGTGAGGGCCTCGCCGTCGAGGCTCACGCGCAAGTCGAAATCGAGCAACGCGGCGACGCCAGTGATCGAAGGGGTTGCGGAGCCGACCGTCGCCTCGACGCTAGGACGGCTCGGACGATTCATGCGCCAGCTCGCCGGCATGCGCACGATCAGCCCGGCCTGCTCCATCGCCTCGACATCTTTGAGGAAGCGCACGGCGTCCTTGGGCGTCCAACGCAGGGGATGGAAGATCTCGCCGGCCCCGACGACCTCCTTCAACCAATCGAGGCGATCCGCCGCTCGGCTGACCGGCTCGAGCAAGTCGAGCAGCTTCCCCTTGTCGCCTGCATAGTCGTGCAGCGCTTGGCCGAGCGGCGCGTGACGTAAGGCGCCGTGCTCGGCGAGGGATGAGACATAGGTCGCCATGAAGGCGAAAGGGAAGTCCGGGTCGCGCCGATTCTCGGCGAGATTGAAATGCACGCGCCCGACCAACCGCCAGCGGCTGTCGCGGCTTTGGAGAAATTCCTGTAACGACCCGCCGCTGGCGGAAAGCTCTGCTTGCAGCGCTTCCTGCATGTCCCGCCACGACTGAAGCAAGATTTCCGCACGCAAATATTCGCCGCCTGGCATTGGCGGCGCGGCGTCAATCAGCGCGGTCAGCTTGTCCAGCGGCGGCGGAGGAACCACTATCGCCTCCGTGCGGGAGCAAAGCGCCGCAACGAAGCGCATAGCGAAGCTGCGCCAGAAGCCCAGCGGCGCCGGCAGAAGCGTTCCAGCCTCGCTCAACCCCAATTGCAAAAGGCCGTGTCCGGGCCCCCGAGCAAAATGCGTTTCAAGGCGCTCCGCAACCCCTTCGTCGAGGGGAGCCTCCAACTCGCCCGGCTCCAGGCGCAAGGCGCCGTGTGGTGTCAGCACAGATGTCAGCGATCGCGGCATCAGAAGCGCGGAGCTTTTGCAGATTTCTTCCCTCTACCTAACACGCAGCGGGAAAGCGCCTCGACGTCAAAGCAGGCAAAGCCCTCGATTGTCCGCAGAAAATTCGAACGATATCGGCCATTGCCGCCGCGCCGGCTGGGAATTTCACTGTTCATCGGCCTCGTCCAACAGCATGGCGTCGCCGAAGAACGTGTTCTCCTCTCCCAAAATCCCTAGCGCCCCGTCGAGATCGATGTCTGACTGGGGCCGTTGCAGGAGCCCCTCGTCTTCAAGCCGCTCAATATCGGGCAAATGGCGCAAGGAGGCGAGCCCAAACACTTCGAGGAATCTTTTCGTCGTCACATAAGCGAAGGGCGCCCCCGGCTCCGGCGCGCGTAAGCTCCCGTCGATGAGGCCATGACGCTTCAGCGCGCCGATGACGTCGCGGCTGATGTCTTTCCCCGCAAGCCGCGAGATTTGCGCCCGCGTCGCCGGCTGCAGATAGGCGATCGCCGTCACCGCCAGGAGCTCGGTCGGCGTCAGCTCCGGGAGGCCCGCGTCGCGCAAGCTCCCGGCGTTCGCCGCTCTGATGGCGTCGGCGAAGCGCGGCTTGGTGCGCAGCTGATAGCCGCCGGCGACGAAGACGAGATCGTAGGGCCTGGCGCGCAATTCATCGGCGATATCGGCGAGGAGATCGTCGAGATTGCAGCTTGAGCCAACCAGCCGCGCCAGCGCGTCGCGCGGAAGAGGCTCGGTCGCGGCGAAGATCGCCGCCTCGACGCGCAACATCCATTCGCGCCAGCGCGCGCCCTGCGGCAGGTCGGCGAGCTCGGCGTCGAAGAATTCCCGTTCGTGCGCTTTCGAGCGTCCCATGCGACCTCACAAGCCATAGAGCCGGAAGTTTGGCCGTCCCGAAAGTTCCCGCACGGCGCCCAAATCGATTAGGCGTTCGAACAAGCGCCGGCCGGCGCGATCGGAGAGCCGCGCGACCCTTGCCGCGCGCGTCGGCGCGACGCAGTCCTCAGTGAGCAGCAGCGCGACGACGCGATCGGCCCCCTTGGCGCGCAGCTTTGGAGCGACGGCGATCAGCTTCTCGGCGCGCCTTGAAAGATCGGCGGCCAAGGCGCAGGCCTCCGGCGTCGCCGAGGCGTAGATGACGGCGATCGCCTTCTCCCAATCCGGATCGCTGGGGCGCGGGCGGCGGCCGTTCCGGCGCAGCGCCGGCAGCGCCATCACTGTTGCCAGTAGCGGGACCGGCCCTTGCCATCCGAGCTTTTGCGCGAGCGTCAGATCGGCCAGCCAGAGCGCCAGAATCTCGGCCTCACACGGGGCTGCCTCGGCCAGAACCGTCATCGCCACGCGGCTGACGCCGGCCGCAGCGGTGAGCGGCGAGCCGGTGTGCGCCAGAATCTCTTGGCAAGCCGCGCCGAGCCCCGGGAGCGTCGGCCCCGCGGTGCGCATTTCCAAGAGCTCGGCGGCGGCGGAGAGCGTTTCGGCGTCGACCCGCAGCGGGCGCGTCGAAAAGAGGCAAAACAGCCGATGCGGGCGACCGGCGGGAGCGGGAAGCGCGCCTCTGGGCGCGAGTTGCTCGGCGTCGCGGAGCGCCGCTTCGTCCTCGCGCCGCCGCGCCAGGCGCGCGCAGCCAGCCCCGGCTTTGAGGGCGAGGCGCCGGCGCAAGACGTTGGCGAAGACCGGTTCAGAACCGCCCTCGCCGGAGTGCAGGATCCGGTCGAACAGCGCCAGGCCGGCGCCGGCGCAGAAGGCCGCCTCGGCTTCGCCGGCGTTGCCGTCGGCAAGGCGCGCCCAGCCGGGAAAAGCGTTAATTTCTATAGAGTTCGAGGCGAGGTCCGCCGGCGTCGGCTTGGCCCGGCGGCGCCGTGGCGCCGCCGCCGCGCGGAGCCATTCGATGTCTGAGGCGAAGTCCGAATCACGATTGAGCATGGCGTCATGCTGAACCCGAAGCGGCGCTTTGTCAGCGGTTTTTTGGCGTTATCCGCCGCTGTTGTCGGAGGGTTCCTATGTCCGATAAGGTGGGCTTATCGGACGCGATTCGAAACTCCCACCATGCCGGACGAAATTGACCCAAACGCCCCCTTCGCGCCGTTCCCCAGGCGTCGGAATTTTGTGAACGAAGACGGAACAGGCGCCCCTGAGGCCCCAGACGGCGAGCTGACGACCGCCGCCGACGGCGAAGGCGCCCCTGCCCTTCTCACCCCCGACCCGCGCCTCGCCCGGCTGACCGAAACCGCTCGAGGCTACGCGCGCGCCGCCCGCAGCGAAAACACCGCGCGCGCCTATGACGCCGACTGGCGCCAATTCGCTGCCTTTCTGCGCCGCAACGGTTTTGCTCAACTCCCGCCCGAGCCGCAGACCGTCGGCCTCTATCTCGCGGCGCAAGCCGAGGCCGGCGTCAGCGTCGCCACTCTCGAGCGGCGGCTCTCCGGAATCTGCTGGCGCTACCGGCAACTCGGCGAACCGCTCGACGCCGGCGATCGCCACATCGCCACCGTGCTTGCTGGCATCCGGCGCAAACACGCCCGCCCGCCCGTTCAGAAGGCGGCGATCTTCGCCGACGAGCTCTTGGCCATGCTCGCCACGCTCGACATGGACCTGCGGGGCCTGCGCGACCGCGCCATCCTGGCGCTCGGCTTTGCGGGGGCCCTGCGTCGCTCCGAGATTGTCGGCCTCGACTGCGGCCCCGGCCAGACGGAGGACGGAACCGGCTGGATCGAGATCTATCCGGCGGGCGAAAATCCGCACAACGACGGCGGCGTGTTGCTGCAGATTTCCGGCAAGACCGGCTGGCGCGAGGTCGAGATCGGCCGCGGCTCCAAGCCCGAAACCTGCCCCGTCGCGCTGCTCGAGACCTGGATGCGGCTCGGGCGGATCAGTCACGGGCCCCTCTTCCGGCCGATCGCCCGCAAGAACGGCGGCGTCTCCGCCGAGCGGCTCTCCGACAAGCATGTCGCCCGCCTCGTGCAGAAATGCGCGCTGGCCGCGGGGATTCGCGGCGACCTCACCGAGGGCGAACGTCGCCTCGCTTTCGGCGGCCATTCGCTTCGCGCCGGCCTCGCCTCCTCCGCCCAAATTGAGGAGGCGCATGTGCAAAAGCACCTCGGCCACGCCAGCGCGGAGATGACCCGCCGTTACCAGAGGAAACGCGACCGCTTCCGCGTCAATCTCACGAAAGCCGCCGGGTTGTAAGCGCCGCCTCCCCATCCGCGGGTAGTCCTCCCGTGGCTAACCTTGCGGGTCGTTTCTGGCGTGTGGGCTCGTCGTTTCGATGTCTGTTTGCGAAAAATCGTCGCCCTTGAACAGAAGCGGCGATCGGTAGGCCCTGGCGCAGGCATAGGAGAGGCAGTCGCCGAGATTCAATCGCGCCGGATGCCGTCCTTTGCCGTAGCTCTCGAAGCAGGCGACAGCGAGAACGCCAATTTTGTCATTGATCGGCGCGATCGACACATTCGCCTCTTCGAGAAAATCGTCGAACAAGGCGTTTGCCTGAGACGGCGTAATATCGAGCCGCGAAGCCAGCACCATGCACGCCTCGAGCCGGATCACCGGCGACGTAAAGCGTCGCTCCGCCGCTGCGAGCCGTCTCGGAAGCTCAGCAGCGTCATCCTCGCCGCAAAGGATCGCGACGATCGCGGAGGTGTCCACGAACATCACTGCCCCCAGAATTCGTCGATCTCTTCCTTGGGGACGTCACGACCCTTTGGCCCGGCGAGCTCCCGAGCCTTTTTGGCCAAGCGCGCAAGTCGCGCGGGCAGCGGCACCGACTCGCGTTCCCGCTTCAACTCATTCTCCAACGCCACGATGATGGCTTCGGTCATCGTGGTTTTGCGCCGCGCGGCGAGTTGTTTTGCGAGCTCTGCCGCTCGCGGGTCCCGGATGCTGAGCATTTGGCGTCCTTACAAGCGTGTCCTTACATATATACAACAGCATCATTACCGCGCAATCCACCCCGGCCTCATCGCCTTGCCGCAAACGAGCCGAGCGCTGGGCTGGGCGCCGATCCTCGCCGCCCTCACCTTCCCTCAGCAACAGGGTGGCGACCCGATGGACGCCCTGGTCAATCATTGCCTCGAGTTTGATCGGGACGGCCAGCCGCAACTGCATCCGCTTTTCAAGCCCGACTGAGAGGCGCATCATCCCGCTCGCTTGCGTTCGCGCGCGGCCTTGGCGGCCTTGCCGCGCAACAGCGCCATCAGCACCGGTCCAAGCGAGAACTCCCCTGCCCTCGCCTTCGCGGTCAGCGCCCGCAAATAGCCGCCGGCGGATTTGATTTCTTCCCCGCGTTGCAAGATCGCCGCGATGACGATCGCAGCGTCATGCTCGCCCAAGACCTCGAGCGCTTGGCGCCAGGCGTCCGGCGACACGCCCAAGGCGCTGCGCACCACCACCGCCGTCGACGCGAGATCACGCCAATTCCGAATCCCGCTCGGCGCGAAATCGAGGATATCGGGACAGGCCTCGAGCACCATGCCGAGC
>Ga0326727_10011491_pt1 | contig 20582 bp, 15 predicted proteins | sample MB2enrmetagenome_FD_207643 | JGI IMG/M metagenome (GOLD analysis project Ga0326727, IMG submission 207643) | Lab enriched peat soil microbial communities from McLean, Ithaca, NY, United States - MB29MY | ecosystem: Environmental > Terrestrial > Soil > Wetlands > Peat | place: USA: New York...
GCATGGAGCCACGGCGCCCCGATCATCCGTCGGCCAGGAATGGGAGCAGGCCGGCGAAGCGCCTTCATGCGCGCGAGCCACCCACCTTCCATCCGTCTGTTCCACCCAAATCACGGAGCCTGGTTTAGCGCCGCCCTTAACCGGAATTTGTGTTTTGTCCCCATCCTTCAGGATGGTCGGCGTCGCCAGCACATTCCGCACATGCGTAACCGCCACGATATGCTTGGAGGAACGGCTTGCCTGCACTAGAAGATTCTTGAGCACGCCCGAGTAACGATCGTAAAATTCAATGAAGGATTCGCCCTGCGGCGCGGGCAGGTTTGGGTCTTCTTCCAGCTTCTTTAAAGTGCCCAGGATCGTATTGACCCGCTGTCCCGCAAGACTGCCTACATTCCATGGCCGCAACGCGCGGGTCGGTATAACCGGAATCCTAGTAAGGTCGGCGATCGGCTTTGCTGTCTGTTGCGCCCGTATTAAGTCAGAGCAGTAAATCGTCTGGATAGGATGCTCCGCTATCTTATCTGCGGCCTCCCACGCCTGCCGAAGTCCATTCTCATCCAGCGGCACATCAAGCCATCCGCGCAACCTCTCTGATTCACCTTGCGAGTTCAAAACGGTCGTTCCGTGACGCACCAAGATCAGCTTACCCATACTGAGGCTCCGTTTATTCGAGATTTTCTATGCTTCCTATGCCCAGCGTTAAAACCGCTAGAGGGGATCCGCAATGTGGAGCATGATGTTGGGGAGGTACATCTATACTAATTCAATAGACATAATATAGTAAGAATATTAACGCTATGTTAATGTGCCGTCAAGCTTTTTTTTCGGGTTTTTCAGCCGTCTCTACGTTTATCGGCCCGCGCGCCCGCGCTTGGCGATGGGAATGAGTGGCGATTCTTAATAGGTGTTGCGTTTGCAATAGGTTGCGGGTGCCAAATAACCATACCTGTCGAACTCTTAAGCCATCTTGGTTCATGATGGGTCAAGCCTGAATTCCGTCGTCCTGCTCAGCCTGCCCACAAGTGTCTTGTTTCGCAGAAACAGCTTGGTGCCAAAGAATCGTGGGTAAAACGCGCCCATCAGATGAACCTTCGCGGGCAGTTTGACGGCCGCATCATTCGGGGCACGTTCGTCTGCCCAGAGCGAATATCCGAATTGCTTCAAGCTGTCACCAATAAGACCCTCAATTACAGCAATCTCACTTGGCGAGAGTTTCGTCTTCCAACGGCCTACCGGGCTGAAAGAATTCTCACTAACCTCCTCCTTCCAGACCGTGTTAGGTGCGACGGTCCGTCCGGAGGCATTTCTCCCAATACGAGCATAGTCAATGTTGTGTTCAAGAAACTCTCCGAGACCCGCATACGTCTTCTCCGGCTCTTGCACAAGATCCTCAAAACTTATCTCGAGATAGTCTGCCGGTATCTGTTGGCCATATCGTCGGCCTTTCTTCACCGTCCATTCCCACAGAAGCGCCCATACAAGAAGAGGGTTTTTTCGTGACCATCCCAGAGGTATCGAAGGATGTTGGCGATGCAACGAAAGCGCAGTATCCCGTCCATCGCGAACAATATGAACGAACAAAGCTTCGGGTATCTCTTTCTTGATTTGAGGGATATGCAGGATGCAGTCGGGATCGTGAACCAACCAGCGATCCACTCCATCGCGACGCGCCAGTTCCTCCATCGTAAGTCGCAACAGGTCGCTGCCACTTCGGCAGTCGTTCATGATCCTTTCGCGCGTCTCCTCCCGGTCCAGGCCAGTTCTGCGGAATGCTTCGCTCCGCAACCAGATGTTGGCCATCTTCTTGCGATTGCGCCGATTCGCCGGGTTTCCGGTTACCGCAAGCAGCGTGTTGTGAATAAAAGGCGTGTAACGGTAGATCGGAAATCCCCCGGCATCGAGCAGGCTGTCGTAGAGGAGCGCCGTTCCTGAGCGGTGACAACCGACGATAAAAACTGGAGACTGTGCTCTTGATCCCAATGGAATAACCCGATTATTCGAAGTCCATCATTGAATGAACCAGCCTTGGCTCGGAGGAGGGTACCGCGGGACTAATTAATGACTATCAATACAATCGACGTACTTGACATAATTGTAATATTAGGGCAACATTTGGTCAAGCATTGTTTTCGGCGATGCCCTCGATCGGATGCTGTCGCCTGCGAACTACCCCCCGCCGCCTGATTCTCTCTTCCGGAATTTTGCCGGAGACTGGTAAACCCGAGGACCGTCATGATTTATGGCATAAAACAAACCGTAAAATACACACTCGGCACCGACCTTGCGGGCCGTAACTTCCGCATCTTTCCCGACGACACCTTCCTCGTTTCCTATCCTCGATCCGGCAACGTCTGGGTCCGCTTCCTCGTCGCCAATCTGCTGCACCCCGGCCTTGAAGTTCGCTTCTCCAACATCGAGCGGCTTGTCCCGGATACTTCAAACCAGTCCCACCGCGCCCTGAACCGCACCCCCCGTCCGCGCTTTATTAAGAGCCACCACTATTTCGATCACCGCTACGGCAAGATCGTTTACATCGTCCGCGATCCTCGCGACATCGTGCTTTCTTACTATCACTTCCAGCGCAAGTACCAGCAGATTGCCGGCGACCTTCCGCTGGAACGGTATGTCGATCCCTTTATTGCCGGAAAAATCGGTTCCGAGGGCTGGGGCTCGTGGCGGGAAAATGTTGGTAGTTGGGTGGCGACCCGAGGCAGCGATCCAAATTTTCTGCTGCTTCGCTACGAAGACCTGATCGCCGATACCATCGGCGGAATGGCTTCCCTGGCGCGTTTTCTCGGAATTGAAGCGAACGAGCCTCGATTGCGTAAAGTAATCGACCTCAGCTCCGCCGACAACATGCGCCAACTGGAGAAACGCGATGCCCAGGTCTGGATCGGCACCCGCAATCGCAGGCAGGATATCCCCATGGTCGGCGTGGCCACGTCGGGCGGCTGGACGCAACGGCTGCCAGCTGTCTGCGTGTCAAAGATCGAGCAAGCCTGGGGAGATCTGATGGTAAAGGTTGGTTACAATCTAGTGACGCGCAAACCCTCGGACCACAAAACGTTCCTCGCAGCCGCACGCAGCCTCCAGTACTCCTGACCCGGGCACAGCCTCGAGTACTGGCGGGTGGCGCAGGCCAGGTTGTGATCGCGCTGATCCCGGCAACACACGAGGGTGCCCCATCCTTGACGTTCTTGGTCAAGGGTGGGATTCCACGGTCGCCTCCAGTTTTGGATTTGGCTCACACAATCCAGTTTTGGTTGTGTGGAAGGCTCCAGCCCGCCGCGACCCACATAACACACCCTGTCAAGCCCCGTTTGACCTCCCAGAAATCTTCGAGCCCCTTTCGTTTGTTGCCTCTACGCGGATTGTACGTACACATCTGTGTTGCAAACAATATTTTGTTCGCCGCCTGTTTGCCTCGAACCAGGCCCTGTCGTACGTATAACCGGATATGTACAAACCGCGCCCGGCGAACCCATCACCCCTCCCGTCCTTTCGCTTCTTCTTCCATCACCTCGCGCAGCGTCTGGTTGATCGCCCGCTGATATCTCGGTCCCTGGTCCTTGAACCATGCCAAAATATCGGCATCCAGAAACAGCGTGATGCGCTTCTTGGGTTCCCGCCGCTCCCGCCGCCCTATAGCCCCCTCCCCAGCCCCCGCCGCTCCGGCCTCTATGGAACGCCCCCGTTTCACTCCCGCCGACGCCCGTTTCGCGCCCGCCGAAGCCTTCAAGCGAACGCCCTTCCTCTGCCGCCTAACTGTTTTACGCCGTTTCATTTACCCGCCTTTGCCCTATAAATAAGTACATACAAATATACATGAACAAATGTTCCACGGGAAACATTGTGTGCCGTGGAACATGCAGAATTCTAAATCAGAAAGGATTCTACTGGATGCAGACGCTGCGCTCGGCCGGCTCGAACCGGTCCGCCTGCGCCTCGCGCTGCGTGGTGTAGTGTCCGTTGGGCGACTTGCCATACAGCTCATCCCCCGGACAATAGTAGAGCGCCGTATGCGTGTCGACCCACACCTTCAGGTCCGGATCTCCGTGAAAATGCACCGCCGGAGGAGGCGCCTCCGCCAGGCCCGCCGCGATCAGCATGCGCTCCCAGAGCGGCCGGTCGTGCCTTTGCCCGGCCACCGGCCAAAGCATCGCCGCCCCGGCCACGATGACGGCCAGAGCCAGGAAAAAATCGGCGCGGTGAAACCGCAGCTTCAACCGCATGGCCTGCAAACGGCCGCCGCCCCCCTCGGGAACTGTTTCCGGTTCGCGCCAGTCCGGTTCGCTCTCCGTCCGATAGTCCTCGGTGGGCGCTTGATTCCAGGAAGGCATGAGCTCTTCGCGTTCGGCGGATGCCATGCGTTCTGGGATTGGTTCGCTGCTTTCGGGTGCGGCGTGGGGCGGTTCGTCACTGGCTTCCAGATAACGGATTGTGCCGTGTTCCGCGCCAGGAGCGGGCAATTCTGGAGCGGTGGTGGAAGCCTCAGCGGCCGGTTCCGCGCTCGGCGGCCCAATCTGAGAGTGCAAGGCGGGTGCTGGTGCGGGTGGGGTGGCGTTTCCCGCGGTGGCAGGCGCCGGACGCGGCCGGCCCGGATCGCCCGGTGACAGAGGAAAATCGTTTTCGTGGTGCCGGCGCGCATCGAGCGGCAGACCCTGTTCCTGGCTCATCTGCCACAGCGATGCCCAGTTTCGCTGCAGCCGCTCACCGGGACGCAGCCCGCTTGCGCCACATTTCGGACAGGCAGTCTCGGTCGCGGACAGAGAAGCGCCGCATCGACTGCAGATCGAGGGCGCTTTCGCATCATCGGCATGTGCTTGGGATTCGTTGGTTGGCGTTACTACGGCTTCTTTACCGGCGGCAGCGGTCTCGGCATCAGCGGCAGGCGTCCCAGCGGCCGCATTGCGCGCTATGTGCTGCTGAATCGTAAAAGCAGCCGCGAGCAGTCCCTGGAAGGACTGCTCGTCGAGCACGAGTTTAGTCCGATCGGACGCCATAAATGCGGGGGGAGAAGCGAGGCAAACCCGAATAGCAAGCTTCATTATAGTTCAACTCGGTTCTCGCCGAAATGGGGAAAGGGAGCACCAAGGGGCCATGCCGCAAGGGCATAACCCGGGGGAATGGGGTAAGGCGGAGGCGCCGCCGGATTCCCGAAGCGGGAGGCCGAAGTGGGAAGCGGCTCATGAGAGAAGGCTAATCGGGGTGCGAATTCAGTGGTTACATCAGCGTAACTTATTGGAAACATAGGGACAATGCCGAGGGAGAAGATTTGGCGAACAGGTTGCTTGGAAGGGAGTCAGCAGGGAGCGAACCTGAGATTGAACTGAAGGAGTCGACGAGAAGGCCATGATCAATTTGAATGAGATCAAAATAACGCCGCGCGATCAGGAGGTGCTGCACCTGCTGGTGCAAGGGTGCAGCAACAAAGAGATCGCCAGTCATTTGAACATCAGCCCAAGAACGGTGAAGCAACACCTGCGCACATTGTTTTTGCGCGCGGGCATCAAGGAAGGCCGGAAGCGGGTGAAACTCGCGACCGCCATGTTTATGAAGGAGCAGGTGCAGCCATGCAGCCACGTGATCGATTGAATCCGAGAGAAATCCAGGTGGCCACACTAGTGTGGCAGGGCCTGACCAACAAAGACATCGCCGCCGTGCTCGTGACCAGCGAGCAGGTCATAAAGAATTATCTGCGGACCACGTTCGACAAACTGGGCGTGTGGACGCGACTGGAACTGGCGCTCTATGTGGCCGGCCACGGCGGAGCGAGCTGGCAATCGCAGAACAGAGCGGGAGGCGAACCATCGCTGCCCGACTGGCGGAGAAGGGCTGGCGAGGAGGGGACGCTGCCAGCGGACGCCGCCGAGCCGAAGGCTCCCGCCAGTGTGGCCGCGCGCGCTGCTGTGGGCACAGGGACGGCGTGACAGTAAAAAGGCACGGGCCACGCCGGAGCGCAATTTGCCGATGCACGGTTTAGCGCCCCGTGATCACCCCATCAAGCAGGCTACCCCTCTACGCCGGATTTGCGAAGGTGGGCACTAAGAAGTTCGACCGAACCGAGCAACACCAATCGCTGGGGCCGCTGGTTCCACCCTTGCCAAGCGCAAGGGTGGGGCAGCCAGAGATGGATTGGGAATGAAAGGGAGAGTGACGAGCCTCCAACTGCTCTGGGCACCGCGAACGTGCCAATGGCCTCGCCGAACTGTTCACTGCACCTTCACTCCACTAGGGAGTTCACGGCTTACGCACGGATTGCGCCGGGGGCGGCAGAAAACCAAGCGTTTGCGGTGAGAAGTTGCTCAGGTGCGGGAAGATCGTCGGCAGCGCCGTCGCCGGCACGCCGAACCACTGGGCGATCGTGGCTCCGTATTGGTCAAGCGAAGTGGTCGGAATCCAGCGACCCTGTTGAGTGGCGTCGCTGGGACCGCCCAACGCGAGGGTAGGCCAATCGCCATAGAAATCGCCTCCCACGACGGGGCCGCCCATGATGAGATGATGGTTTCCCCAACCGTGATCGCTGCCGTAGGTGCTGTTGGGCTCGAAGGTTCGGGCAAAGTCCGACAAGGTGAAAGTAACGACTTGTTGCGTGAGGCCCATGTCCTGCAAGGCAGTATAGAAAGCGGCGAGGCTGTCGTTGACTTCCTGCAAAAGGTTGTGCTGGGTGACGATTTGGGCGGTATGCGTGTCGAAGCCGCCGGCGCCGACGAAGAAAATTTGGCGGTTCAATCCGAGCGCGGAGCGCACCTGGAGAATCTGGGCAACCTGGGCGATTTGTCCTCCGAGTTGGGTCTTGGGAAACTTGATTTTCAAAGAAGAGCCGGTCGCCAGCGCCGCCGCCAGAGTGGAGGCGGCCTGAAGGGCATTCGACGTGGTGGTGGCTGCCTGCTGCATCAGCGTGGGACCGTCCTTGAAAGAAAGGAGCGCCTGAAACGCCGCCAGACGCGCATTATCCGCGGACGAGCCGGAAAACCCGCTCAGTCCCTGAGTGGGGTTGCCGCCGGTCTGAAGCGATTGGGCGACCAAGCCTTCGGCGAAGACGTTGACGCCGTCCAGAGAAATCGTGATGGGGAAATTGCCGCCGTAGATCTCCTGCATCTGGTCGGCGACAAGACCACCCCAGCCGACGGTGGGAAGTCCGAGATACTGCAGCGTGTCGGACTGCATCTGGTTTTGCTGATCCTGATGGGAAAAGAGATTGATGGGGATCGGAACCTGATTGTTCAAATACTGGGTTTGATTTGTCGGCTGCGGGAGCACGCCTGTATTGGTGACGAAGGCAAGTTGGCCGCTATTGAAGAGGCTCTGAACTTCGGGTAAGGCGGGGTGAAGCGCGAAGGGCAAGCTTTGGCTTTTTGGCTGAATGGGCAGAAGCTGTGCTTGCGGTAATGCCAGCAGGGAACGGAGAGAGGCGTAGTTAGCATAGCCGGCGGAATCGTAGGGAACGATGGTGTTGTTGCCATCGTTGCCGCCAAACATGAAGATGCACACCAGAGCTTTGTAGTCGGTGCCGGCGGCAAAAGCGTTCATCAGCCCAAGCCGGCTGATACTCGCCGCCGCTACTCCGGCCGCCGTGCAGCAGCCTGTCCTCAGAAAATCGCGCCGTGTGAAGATCCCCATGACATCCTCCAGAAACCTGACGATTTCGTTCTCTATCTCACTCCGCTAGTCTTCAAACTGAAACTGGGCCGAGCTCGTAACCAGATAAAGCGCCGCTTGTGCAACACTGGTTGGCGTGGTAAAAGCCGAATTCTGCAAGGTGCTCAGCAGTTCGTTGTACATATCGGTTGGCATGGCGCCGTGCATCATGTTGGTGTTGATCAGCGTCAGCAACGCAGGCACGCCGTTGCCCGCGGCCGTAACATAAGGAGCAATGTTGATCGTAGTGGCGGGGCCGACGCTTCCGTAGACCAGATCGTTGACAAAGTTGACGCGCGATACGGCGGTGTTGGCGTTGAGAATCGCGAACTCAGGGCCAACCAGGGACGTCCCTTGGATCGGGTAGTTCGGCGGGTAGAAATTGAACACGCTCGGGGAAAGGAATGGCGCCTGTAGGAAGACGTTTCCGTAGTTGCTGAGGCCGTTGCCGTCGGAGGTCGCATTCAGTGCGCGCAGCGCGTAGTTGATGTAGAGCAGAGGCTCGCGCAAGTGACCATCGCCAGGTTCCACATTGGCGGGATTGTCGCCCCGCCGGGCCTCGGGGTCGAGCAGAATTTCGGAAATGACCGCCTGCATGTTTCCGGCTACGCCCGTCCCATCGTTAAGAAAAGCCGAGGAACAATTCGAAACGTAGGTTGTACTCGGATTGCTGGTGACCAGCTTCTGGATCAGTTGTTTGCAAATGAAAGGAGCGACGTTCGGATGGGTGAAGATGTTTTGCAATCCGGACGTGAGATCGGTTTGAATGTTGCCCTTGGGGGCGAGTGTGTAGCCGTTCAGCAATGTCTTTGACGCCTGGCTGTAATGGACCTGAACCGGAATCATCGGGCCGACATAGACTGGGGGGGCGAAAAAGTGTGGGGGATTGTAGGCGGGATTGTTGTATGTCCAACCCGTGAACAGATCGCCGAATCCCTCGATGGTGGTCTGTCCATAGGTCGGGATCAGATTGCCGTATTGGTCAAGCACGGGCGTGCCGTCGGGATTCAGTTGGAAAAGCCCAATGGTGAAAAGCTGCAACAGTTCGCGCCCATAGTTCTCGTTGGGCCGGCAGTTACGGGAGCATCCATTATTTTCGGCCATGCTCAAGTACGAACCCATGACCGGGCTGATCGTGACGTCGTTCATCAGCGTGAAGAAGTTCCCAAACGCATCGTTTTGCAGCATGTTCATCCACAGCGGAAACGCCGCCGGGCTCTTGATGTTGGGCCCGACATCGGAGACCACGAAGATCTGGGACAGGGCGAAAGAGACGCGCTGACGCAATTGATCCTGGCCCTGCAAGGCGTTTACGAAGAACTGCTGCTGGATCGAGGCGAAATTGGTAGTGGCTGGATAAGTCGAAGCGGGCACGGCGAACTGCTGTTGCAGATAGGTTTGCAAGCCACTCGCTTGCACCTGAGAGATTGTGGCGGGAGTTGGTCCCCAGCTGGCCTGCTCCAGGAACCGCGCCGCCACCTGGGCTGAAACGGTCTGCGCTTGAGCGGAGATGCTGCCGCACAAGAGCGCGAGCGTGGCGACGGCGAAAATCCGGACACTAAAGAACTGTCTGCAAGAGTTCTTTCCGATTGTGGTCACTGGCGACCTCCAGATCATAGTCAGGCAAATCTATTGAGCCTTGGCGAGCGGCAAGGTGTGGACAGGGCTGTCCAACCAGCAACTAGTTGAACTACTCCGCCCGCCCCAAAGGGAATCCAAGTTAATCGAGTTTCCAGCCTCTGTCAAGCGAAATCGCTTGTCCCGCGCGGAAAGCGCCATTGTTAAGGAAGGATGAAAACCTCTATGCCTGGAGCGGGTTTATCGACGAAGTAAGTGCCACCCAAGGGATCAAGGTGCTAGCTACTCCGGCTTATATCGAGGGCTGGCGGTGCTAGTAAGAGCGTTTAGTTCTTCTACACCTTGCTCACGGTCATCAACGTGCACGCCGCGAGGCCGCTTTCAGGATGAATTTGGCCTTGGAGTAGGCGAAGGGTCTTCTCGGGTTGCGGCGGTTTCGAGATGGCGAACGCGTTCTCGGAGTTCGAGCTTGAGGACCTTGCCGTAGGCGTTGCGGGGCAGGGCGTCGATGAAAGTTACCTGGCGGGGCAGTTTGATTTTGCCGATTCGCGGACGGAGAAATTCGATCAAGTCGGTAGCCGTGACAGCGGCGCCCGATTTCAGCACGACAACCGCGACGGGAAGCTCACCCCACTTTTCGTCGGCCACACCGATAACCGAGGCCTCGGCGACCGCCGGATGGTCGAGCAGTTCTTTTTCGATCTCGGCGGGATAGATATTAACGCCGCCGCTGATGATCATGTCCTTGGAGCGTCCGGCGATGTAATAGAAACCGTCTTCATCGCGGCGAGCCAGATCGCCGGTATGAAACCATCCTTCGGAATCGAGCACCTGCGCAGTCGCGGCGGGATTGTTCCAATAGCCGCGGCAGACGTGCGGGCCGCGCAGGCACAGCTCGCCGACGTCAAGCCCGCCCACCTCATTCGCCGCGGCGGGATTGCGGGCGGCATCGATGAGCTTGGCTTCGGTGAACATTATTGGCCTGCCGATCGAACCGGCTTTGCTTCTGGATTCCTCTGTGCTCATGGCAAAGCAGTTGACGCCGACTTCGGTGAGCCCGTAGCCCTGGCGAAAAGTAATGCCGCGCTCCTGCCAGGCGCGGAGGAGTGGGAGGGGGAGCGGAGCGCCTCCACTGACAGCCCAACGGAGATGCGTGAGATCGGCGGAGGTAAATTCGGGAGCCTCATGGAGCATTTTGAACGTGGTCGGCACGCCGAAAAATAGCGTGCATTTGTGTTCATGGAACGCGCTCCAAATTTCGGTGGCATCGAAGCTCTCGTGCAAAACGATGCTGCCCCCGATGGCAAACAGCGGGGTCATGAAAACGGTAAGCCCGCCGGCGTGATACATGGGCGTGAAAATCTGGACGCGGTCGGTCGCTTCGAGCTGCCAGGACAGGATGGTGGAGATGGCGTCGAAGACCACTTGCCGGTGGGGAATCATCACGCCCTTCGGGCGGCCGGTGGTTCCACTGGTGTAGAGCATGCAAAAAATGTCTTCGGGCTGCGGGCGCGCGGGAAGAGAACTGGGACGAACTCGCGCGACGGCTTTGGAGTAGCTGAGCGCGGACGTGGTGTCGTCGCGCGCATCGAGGGCGATGAGGCGCTCGAAGGACACGAGTTGGCGCAGTTCGTCGACGAGCTTCTCGTAGCGCGCCGAATACATCAGGCAACGCGGGGCGCAGTCGGCGAGTACCTGTTGCAGCTCGTGGGCGGTGCTGCGCGTGCCGAGAGGGACGAGGATCACTCCGGATTTGCCCGCCGCCCAGAAGGCATCGACATATTCCACACGGTTCTCGGAGAGAATGCAGATGCGGTCGCCCGGGGTGAGACCGCAGAGGTCTGCCCACACGTGCGCGCACTCAACGGCGCGGCGATTAAGCTCGGCATACGTAAACTGGCGGCCGCTCGGAACATGAATGAGCGCGATGGCGTCAGGGCTGAGGCGGGCGCGTTCGCCGAGAATGTCGCCGGAGATCATGAGTTGCCTCCGGGCTGAGGGGAAACAGATTGCGCGGGGGCATGGGACGAATTCGCGGCAAGAAGGGGCAACAGCGTTGCAAGCAAGTGCCGCGGGCGCTCGATCTGCGGAACGTGGCCGCAGCGCTCAAGCACGGTCAGCGTGGCATGCGGGAGCTGTGCTTGCAGTTTCTTCGCATAGTCGAGAGGTACCAGCCGGTCGGAGGCACCCCAGACGAGATCGACGGGAAGCTGAAAATTCGACAGCTTGCCTTCGAGCAGGTATTTCGACATGTCGGCATCGCCGGCCGCGAACAGACGCGAGATGGGGCCGGTATTGGCCACGCGGATCAAATCGTCAAGCAAGAAGTTGGGCGGGCGGCGGGCTGAGGGATCGAGCGTAGCCTCGAAGGCGCGGCGAGCTTCTTCGCGATTCTTCGGCATCAGGCCAAGCTCCGACGCCCCGCGGATCGGGCCGCCGCCCATGAGAATGACTCGCGTCACACGCTGCGGGTATTTTTCGGCAAAGAGCATGGCCATCCACGCTCCAAGAGAATTGCCGACGAGCGTGATTGGGGCGTAACGGCCGGGGATGTCCTCGAGCGCCTGCTCGAGCCCGATGAGAAGTGTGCCGAGGCTCAGCGTTCCTTCGGCGGGATCGCTTTCGCCGTGGCCAGCTAAGTCGGGCATAACTAACTGGAACTGGCGCTTGAGATCGGGCGCAATCCTGTGCCAGGTTCCGGCCTGATCTCCCGCGCCATGAAGTAACACGACCACCGGCCCCTCACCACCGTGAAACACAGTCTGGAGTCCGACAGTTGTGGCGACTTTGGTTTTGCGAAAGCCGGAGCGGAGGAGAGATCTTCGTCGGAACCAGAAAGTCGTGGCGATGGGACGCGCGACGAAAACGACCGCGAAGATGATGCAGGCGGAGACGGCGCAGCAGACGAGCAACAACAGAACTTCGACTGCCAGGCTCATTCCGCTCCTTTCGTGCGAGTGGGCAATGCGGCTCTGAGCGTGGCTTTACGGCATGCGAAACGCGCAACCTGCCTGGTTGTAGCCGACTCCAGAGCCGACCAGCACGACAAGATTACCCGATTTCACCTTGCCCTGTTCGATGGCGTGATCGAGGGCCATGCCCACACAGGCGGAACCAGTGTAACCGTACCGCTCCATGATGGTGTGCGCGCGTTCGGGCGGCACGCCGAGCCGTTCCATGACGCGCTTAATCGTAGGCTTGCGCACCTGGGTAAAGATGAAGCAGTCGGCGTCGCGCAGGTCGAAGCCGCCGTCTTTGGCGAGACGTTCCGCAATCAGCGGCCACGTCTCCTCGTTCAATTCCGGAGGATAGCGATTCTTGATTGTGCACATGGTGCGCCCGGCTTTGACGGAGTCTTCGTTCGCCGGCTCAAAAGTACCGCCAGAGTAAATGCCCCAGTAATCGTGATAAGAGCCGTCGGCGCGGAAGGTCGAAGAAATGAAGCCCGGCTTTGACGCCGGCTCGAGGATCGCCGCACCCGCTCCATCTCCGTAGAAGAAGATCATGGGGTCGGCGGGCGATGTTAGTTTGTGCATGAGGTAGACGCCGATCACGAGCACGGTTTTGACGCCAGGGTTTGCGGCGATGATGCCCGCGGCGGCGGAGAGTCCAGTGGGAAAAGAAGCGCAGGCGCAGCCAATATCGAAGGTGCCGGCATTCCTGGCGCCCAGCTTGTGCTGCAGAACAACCGATGTGCAGGGCGTGATGTAATCGGGCGAGTCAGTTCCGAGGATGATCAGATCGACATCTTCCGGTTTCTTGCCCGCCCTCTCGATGGCGAGCTTGGCCGCAGGCAGAGCCACATCGCTGGTGGCCCAGTTCTCCGGCGCATGCCAGCGTGTCTTGATCCCGCTCGATGCCTCCATTTTGTCGACGAAGTCGGGAATGTGTTTGAACCGTTCCCGCAGCATGTCGTTAGTAACTTCGTTCTCAGGAACATATCTGCCCGTCGCGGTGATGGTTGCATAGCGCGTCATGACTTATCCTTCGTTCATAAGTGCAGTGTAATAAGCGCGGTCGTCACGTTCCCAGCACCAATCCGCCGTCCACGGAGAGCACCGTGCCCGTAATAAAGGACGCCGCGTCGGAAGCCAGCCAGACATAAGCCTCGGCGATATCTTCGGGCGTACCCATGCGGCCAAGCGGCGTGTGCGCCACCATGGATTCGATTACTTTCGGCGGCATCTTCTGCACCATTTCGGTGGCGATAAAACCGGGAGCGACGGCATTCACCCGAATCTTGTATTTTGCCAGTTCGCGCGACCAGGTCTGGGCAAACGCAATCACGCCGGCTTTGGTGGCGGCATAGTTCGTCTGGCCGAAATTTCCGTAGAGACCGACGACCGATGACGCGTTGAGGATCACGCCTCCGCCAATGCGGATCATGTGAGGAACCACGGCGCGTGTGCACACGAACACGCCTTTCAGGTTAACCGAGATCACCGCGTCAAAAGCCTGGTCGGTCATGGTGCCGGCGGTCGCGCCATCTTTCCACTTGATTAACTGCGCGTCGCGGGTGATGCCGGCATTGTTGACGAGAACGTCGACGCGGCCCCACTGACCAATGATTTTGCCGACGCCCTCTTCCACATCCTGCGCATTGGTGACGTCGGTCTTACGAAACAACGCCTGCCCGCCGGCGGATTCTAGTTCACGCAGCAGATCCGGCCCGGCAGCGTCATTGACGTCCCACGCCGCCACGCGGCAACCTTCGCCGGCGAACCGCTTTGCCGTGGCGCGGCCAATGCCTGCCGCCGCGCCGGTAACGATCACTACTTTCTCCCGCAAGCCACTAGGATTCATTGCATGCACACCTTTACTGGGCTGCTGTTAATAGAAGGCTGTGAAAGCGGGCACGCACGCGGCCTGCCCGCTTTCGATGGTCGGCTAGAAGTTGTACTTCAGCGCGAATTGAATGATGCGCGGGCCAGCGCTGGTGGCCGTAATCTGGCCCAGAGTTGATGGGACAAATGTGTTGCTGTTGGGCTGAGCGAAATTCACAAGGTTGAGAATGTTAAAGAACTCGGCGCGAAATTCCACTTTCGAGACTTCGGTAATGGGAAAGAATTTGACCACGCTGAAGTCGACATTCTTCTGGGCGGGGCCACGGAGGAGGTTGCGCGAAGTGTCGCCAAAGGGCGGGGTGTTGGGGAGGATGACGGGAGGACCCGAGGATCCGCAACTGAATGCGGCAGGATTGAAGTAATCGGTCAGGCGCGAGACAGTCGAACCTGAGGAAGTGATTACAGGCGCGCCGGTAAAGTAGGCACGGTCGTTCGTGTCGGAACCGTCCGAGCAGTAGACCGTGAAGGGCAAGCCCGTTTGCAACACCACTAGTCCATTGGTCTCCCAATTGTTAGCTGCAGATTTCGCGAAGCCGGAGGTGCCGTGGTAAAAGCTCGGCATATCGTAGACGCCGCTGAAAACGAAACGATGTTTGCGATCAAAATCGGAAGTTCCAAACTGCGACTTAAGATTCTGCTGATCACCGGGCAGCGGAGCGAGTTCGCTCTCGGCGTTGGGAATGTTGTCGCCGGAGTTGTTGTCGATCGAATGCGACCAGGTATAGGAAGCGAGGAACTGCAGGCCATGGCTGAAGTGTTTGGTCAGACTTGTTTGCAAGGCGTTATAGCTCGATTCGGCCTCGGTTTGGACCTGGTCAACTCCAAACAAAGCCTTGTTGTTGGAGAAACCATCGATGGTATAGGGCGCGGTGGGAGTTCCGAAGGCGCCTTGATTGAAGTTGTAAAGGTTGATGAGATGGTTGCCGTGGTTGCCGACGTAACCGACATCCATCAGCCAGTTATTAGCGAATGAGTATTGCACGTCGAGGTTGTAGTCGAGCGTGTATGGGATCTTCATGTTCGGCGAGGCGAAGAAGCCGTTGATCGGATTCTGCTCGTAATAGAAAAAGTTATCGATGAGGAGTGGGATTGGTGAAGGCGCGCTCGCGGGAAGCGGGAAGGTGTAGCCGGTGAGATTGGGGAAAGGAGTTCCCAAGAACCCAGCCGTGAACAGGCCGGTCGCGACCGTGTCGTAGGGATAATTGAAGACCTGCAAGTTGGCAAAGCGATCCGAAAAACGATCATAGTAAATGCCGAAACCACCGCGGACAGAAAGGTCATTTTGCTGCCTTGGGCTCCAGGCAAAGCCGATGCGGGGCGAGACGTCGTACTTGCTGGGATTCAGCTGCTGGCTGGACGATCCCAGGGTAATGCCCTTCGTGCAGAGATTCGTGGGGTAAACGCACGGCAGCGTGTTTTGAGCGAAAGCGGCAGCATTGAATTGCGAGAAGCGGCCGCGAATTTCGCTGTATCCACCGAAGTGGTCGAGACGGAAACCCGCGTTGACGGTCAGGCGAGGAGCTACCTTAATATCATCCTGAATAAACGCGCCGCCATCGCTGGCGCGAAAGCCGCGGTCGGGAACACCGTCGCCGAGCAGCGAAACATCTACAGCGGTGGGCGAGCCGCCGGCGAGGAAGTCCGCAAAATCGTTGAAGAGGATTTCGCCGCGCGAGAAGAAGTGGAAGTAGAAATCAATGTCGTAGCGCCGGAACTGTCCGCCAAAACGAATGAAGTGGCGGCCAGCGGTGTAAGACACCATGTCCTGCGCCTGCCAGGTTTGGGTGACGGATTTGTTGTCCGCCAGCGGCGAAGATCCGATGCTAAACAATCCCGCGACCTCCATTGTCGCCATTCCCGGGTAGGTCGCCGCCAGTGGATTCGTAATGCCGAACTGCGCGTTGGTGAATGGTTCCTGCGGCAGTGATATCTCGTAGATGCGGCTGAAGCCGAAGCGGGCTTCGTTCACGAGACGGGAACTAAAGATGTGCGTATCGACCAAGGTGAGCAGGCGATTGTGGAAGTCGGGATTGCCGCCGTAGCCAGGGACCTCAAAGGGATTGGCGCCGAGGAAGCCGTAGATTGCCTGATATTGTGGATCGTTGGAGAAGATGAATTTGCCGGTGAGTTTGTTCTTCGACGTGATTTGCTCGTCGATGTTGACGTTGAAATAGTCTTCCCTGAAGTGGGAAACCCCGCTGACTGGTGAGGGCACGGTGTTAATTGAGCCAACCAGCGGCGTGCCGGCGCTAGGAATGGCAGGCTGGCCGTTGGGTAGCTTTTGCGTTAACAGCATCTCACTGGTGGGACTGATCGCCGTTACGCCAAATGGCGCGTAGTCCGCCAGCATTTTGGCGAAAAAGTCGGTCGGGTTGGTGAAGCGTTCGTCAGTCACGTCCTGTGGGATCAGGGGACTTCCGAGGCTGTAGGTCGGTGAGGCGCCGTTGCGTTCGCGCGTGCCCTGATAGGCGACGAAGAAAAACGTTTTGTCTTTGATAATCGGGCCGCCGAAAGTCCCGCCAAACTGGTTGCGCTTGAGGTCCGGCCGGGGCTGCCCGGTTCTGTTCAGGAAAAAGTCGTTGGCGTTGAGATCGTCGTTGCGCAAGTACTCGAACACGTTGCCATGGAATTTGTTTGTCCCCGACTTGGTGACCACAGCGACGTTGCCGCCGCTGTTGCGGCCCTGGCTGGCGTCGTACATGGACGTCTGCACGATGAATTCCTGAATCGCATCGGGCGGAGGCACGGTGAGACTGGGCGTGGTATTCGTGCCGGGGCTATTGGCCTCGGTACCGTCGATCATTACGTTGTTGCTGGTGCTGCGCTGGCCGTTGACGTTGATATCGGCGTCGCCGCGTCCGAGTTCCGCATTGTTCGGCAAGCTGCTGACGGCTCCCGAGGACAGGGCAAGAAGCTGGGTGTAGTTGCGAGTGGGCAGCGGCAATTGGTTGATTTGCGTATCCCCGATGACCCGGCCCTCGGCGTCATTGTCCTGTACCACAACTGGCTCGGCCTCCACGTTGACCGATTCCTTGGCGCCAGCCACCGCCAGTTGAATGTCGACGGTGGTTGTCAGGGTGATCCGGACTTCGGCATCTTTGCGCGCGGCCGTCGCGAAACCCTGCGCCTGAACGGTGAAGGAATACAAACCGGGATCGAGAAGCGGGAAACGATACCGGCCGCTCCCATCGGTTACGCTTTCGCGGACCTGGCCAGACGGTGCTGTGAGCGTAACGGTTGCCTTGGCAACCGCCGCGCCCTGCGGGTCAGTAACTTGGCCGGCGATCTCGCCGGTCGTCGGTGACTGGGCCAGCGCTACGCCCGCCCAAATCACAAGCGCACAAATTGCCGATAGAAAAGACGCCAATCTCGTTTTCATCATTTGCTCCTTCTCACCGAAACTCGCTTAGTTTTTTTCGACCTTTTGCCAAAGGCCTTCTGTCACCATCCTGATGATTTGGGAAACAGCCTTCTCGTCCGACATTCCCAGTGGTTCCTTGATGTTGAAAACTCTCTGCAGCAAGAAGTAATTGAAAAATTGCAGATAGATGGCGGTAATTGCCAGGGCCGGATCAACGCCGCTCCAGCGTCCGCGGCGTGTGGATGCGTGCAGACGTTCGCCGAGCGCGGCTCCCATCTTCCTCGCAAATTGGTGGAAACTGCCCGCAAAATGCCGGTTGCGGAATTCCACGACGTCGATGTACATCAGTCGCCAATAATCGGGCATGCTGAAAACGATGCCATGGACCGACCACGCCAGCCGCTCCAGTTCTGCCGGGTCAAAAACGTCGCCCAGCCCGGCCATAAACTCGCTGCGTTTCTCGGCCATGCGCGTCTCGAAGCCCTTGATCAGGCTGAGGTAGATGGCTTCCTTCGTCTTGTAGTGGTTGTAGATGTTACCGATGGAATAGCCCGAGGCGCGGGCGATGTCGCGCATGGAGGTGCCGTGGTAGCCCTGATGGACGAAGATCTTCAGAGCGGCGGCCTCAATCTTCTTTTTGGCGCGTTCTGCGTCACGGGCGTTCGTGGCCGGCATAACGATAACCAAACGAACGATCATTCTGTACGAACAGAACGATCGCTCGGTCTTTATCCGTCATTTCGGTATATTTGTCAAGAGAAACTTTTGCCGGTCCGTTGACGCCGGATGATCTTACCTGGGAAAGTCGCCCGGCCCTGGCGCATGCGGGAAACGCGGCCATCTATCTCTTCGGACTTGTTCTCAGCGCAACGTCGTACACCGTCGTCGTAATCTAGTGGAGGAAGAGCAGGGTCCAAAGAAAGTCAGCAGTATGCCGCATATGGACGCCGCGTCCAAATGCCGGGAGTGGACTCAGGAGAACGCGATAATGAATTTGCAAAAGACTGTTCTGGTGGCCCTTGCCGGCGTGTTGTTAATGCCCGCATGCCAATCCAAGCCCAAGCGTTACAACCTGCGCGGGCGCGTAATGGCCAAGACGCCCGCGGCCAGCGAGATCATCGTGGATCACGAGGAGATCCCCGGTTTCATGGCGGCAATGACTATGCCCTACAAGGTCAAAGATCCGGCTGTAGTGGCAGAGGTTGAGCCCGGCGACGTCATTGCCGCTGAAGTCGTTGTCACCAACAATGGCAACGACTACTGGCTGGAAGACGTTCGCATCACCGATGAAAGCGGCCGCAAAACAGCCAAGCCGGTCGTGACCAGCCACATGCTTCCGATCGGCGCACCGGTGCCCGATCTCCCGCTGACGAACCAGGATGGAAAGAGCTTTCGCCTGACGGATCTCAAGGGCAAAGCGGTTTTGCTTACCTTTATCTATACGCGCTGCCCGATGCCGACTTTCTGCCCGCGTTTGAGCGGCCAATTCGCAAAAATTCACGAAGATCTCGCCAAGACCCCGGACGACTATGCGAAAACGCATCTCGTGACGATCAGCTTCGATCCGAAATATGACACGGCGCCTGTGCTTCGCCAGTACGGGCTTGCCTATCTCGATAACAATCCCGCTGGTTTCTCCCACTGGGATTTTGCTTCCACCAATCCCGGCGACTTACGCAAGATTGCCGACGCCTTTGGGCTGGCTTATTTTGAGGAGGACAATCAGATCTCGCACACCATGGTGGTCGCGCTCATCGCGCCCGATGGAACGATTGCCAAATATTGGGGCACCCAGTGGACAGCCGATGAACTCGAGGCCGCTCTCCGCGGAGAGGCCAAGAAAAGCTCGGCGAGCCTCCCGGCAAATAAGCAAGCGGCGGCGCGGTGAGATACTGCCTTTCTCCATACCTTGAAATAAGGCTGGCAATCTCTCTCGGAGGTTCGGCTCGTAACTTTCGTGTCATTGCTCCAGTCCGTCACGCACCCTAGAATAGAAATTCGCTCTCCATTGCGAACTCATCCATGCCCTTACGCCTCTTTAATACTCTCTCCGCCAAAGTCGAAGACTTTCAAACGCTCGAACCAAAGCGCATCCGCATGTACGCCTGCGGACCCACCGTCTACGATTACGGTCACATCGGCAATTTCCGCACCTTTATCGCCGTCGATCTGCTGTACCGTTTTCTCCTCCAGTCCGGATACGACGTCCGCTACGTCATGAACATCACCGACGTCGATGACAAAATTATCCGCAACGCCGCCCGCGACGGCGTCACCGTGCAGCAGTACACGGCGAAATACGCGAAGGCTTTTTTCGAAGATTCCGCTCTACTCAACATTTCTCCGCCCAATTTCGTGCGCGCCACCGAGCACATCGAGCAGATGGCGACTTTCATCGGCAAATTGGTAGAGAAAGGTTTTGCTTATCGCACCGACGACGGCTCTTACTATTTCCGCATCGCCAAATTCCCCGAGTACGGCAAGCTCAGCAAGAAAGATTTTGCCGGCATGACCGACGGCGCCCGCGTCGACGTCGACGAATACGATAAGGACAACGCCCGCGACTTCGCACTCTGGAAAGCGCCCAAGCCCGGCGAGGCCTCATGGGAAACCAGCATCGGTCCCGGCCGCCCCGGCTGGCACATCGAGTGCTCCGTCATGTCGATGGAGGAACTCGGCCCCAGCTTCGACCTCCATGCCGGAGGCGAGGACCTCATCTTCCCCCACCATGAAAACGAAATCGCGCAGTCGGAAGCGCTCAGCGGCCAGCAGTTCGCCCGCTATTGGTTTCATGTCCGCTTCCTGTTAGTCGAAGGACAGAAAATGTCCAAGAGCCTCGGCAACTTCTTCACCCTGCGCGACCTTGTGCTCAAGGGGCACAAGCCCTCGTCGATCCGCTGGCTGCTTACCCAGGTGCCATATCGCAATCAGCTCAATTTCACGTTCGACGGACTCAAATCCGCTGCCAGCTCCGTCGAAAAGCTGCGCAACTTCCGCCTCCGCCTGACCAGTTCCCAATTCGCCGCCGGATCAACGCCGGCCATCGACGCGCTCGCGAAAGAAACCGCTGCCAGCGTGACCGCCGCGCTCAACGACGACCTCAATACCGCAGAAGCCCAAGGCGCCATCTTCGACATGCTGCGCAAAGCCAACACCGC
>Ga0326727_10011492_pt1 | contig 20582 bp, 13 predicted proteins | sample MB2enrmetagenome_FD_207643 | JGI IMG/M metagenome (GOLD analysis project Ga0326727, IMG submission 207643) | Lab enriched peat soil microbial communities from McLean, Ithaca, NY, United States - MB29MY | ecosystem: Environmental > Terrestrial > Soil > Wetlands > Peat | place: USA: New York...
CCGTCTCGCCCCCCCGGCTCCTGCGGACCCGCTGTGGCGCCACGGGCCCGGCGGCGGCGGCGACGGAGCCAACCGACAACGAGCAGCATCACCGCCACGATGAGTGCCATAAGTATCCACGGAATGGCCCAGAACGACCGCGAGGCCTGAAACGGGCCCGACGGCGGCGCGACCGAACCAGCTATGTAGAGGGGCCGGATAGACACGTGAGCGGTCTCGCGAATCTCCGGGAATATGCCCGTTACCGCGACCGTCCCCTTGACCGAGTAGCCCGGCAGCAAGAGCTGGATCTTCGGGAGGCGGGCAGCGGTGAACCGGCCTCCGAACAGTCCTGATACGTAGACCGTCTGGAGCCCGCCGAGGGCGATGTTGCCGGTGTTGGAAACGGTGTAGGTGACCTTCGCCTTGTCGGTGCCGACCGGGTCGAGCGTTCCTTGTTCCTGAACTGCGAGCACGGTGACGGTGAGCGCGGGGTGCAACGGGCCGCTGACACGAAGGAAGATCCGGGTGCCGACGGTCTGCAGCAGTCTCAGCCGCTGACCGCTTTTCGATATCACCGACGACACCAGGGTGGCGGTGATCACGCCGATGTGGTCGCCGGGTGTCGCGTTCCTCGGTACCTCGACCAGGAAGGGGACGATGAGGTCGCTGCGGGGCCCGAGCGTCACGCTCAGGTCCGATCTCGGCAGGACGATCCAGGCACCGAGGTCGTGGGAGCGCTCGTTGATGGGCAATGCCGCGAAGCCGCCTTGGGGAGTGTTGACGGCGTCGGTTCCCCGTATCAGGAATGTGGCTGCCTGGTCGGAGTAGTTGAGGATCGCCACATGGTCCTCGATCCGCCCTCCGGGGGTAGCCCCGAACCGGTAGATGCCCCGGCTATCGGGCTTTGACGCGGATGCCGTCTGCGTGCCGAAGGTGACGACATTCTTCTTGGCCGACACCGCTTTGCTCGGCGCGGGCCGTGGCGGCACCGTCGTCTGTCCGTACGCCGGAGCGAGGGGAAGCAGCATAGCGGTGGCGCAACTCACGACCCCAGCGACAGTCAGAAAGAGCCGAGTCGACCACCGGATTGTTGTTTCCGAAGGCTGCATTTGGCGTGTCCGGATATCATCCACGAGCTTGAGGAGCCGTTCGTTTCATAGCGATGAAGGCTGGTCATTGCGCTTCAGCCTACCTGGCCAAACTAGATGGAAATTGGCGGGCGCAACCGCTGTAGGAATGCAGGAGCGGGACGGCCGAGGTCGTCCCGCTCCTTCGACTTCGATGACCGTCGGAGCCTCACTGGGCCCTGCGGTCCTCCTTCTGCCGTCTAGGAGACGGTGAAGGTGATGGTGCCGTTGTAGGTGCCGGCCGGGGTGCTGGTCGCTGCGTACAGCGTCAGCGTCCCGTCCATTACAGCGGTGCCGTCGGCGGCACTGCTGTGGGCCCACCCCTGTGGCGTGGAGGTCAGACCGCTGTTGGTGTCCGTGTCCACCGAGCTCGGGTTGTGGGACGGGATGTTGGTGAAGGTCACGGACCCGGGGTAGGCGCCGGCCCCACTGGAGTTGACCAGCTGGCCGTTAGTCAGACCAAGACCCGAAGCCGGTATCGAGTTGGTGCCGCTGGTGAGCGGTGTGGCCGACACCGACAGCGTCCAGGCGTAGGCCGGGGACAGCTGGCTTGTCACCACGATCTGGTCACCCGCGGGATAGCTGAGCGACGGGAACGTGGCCGACGACTGCAAGAACGTGCCGTCGCTGCTCAGGGTCATCGCCGGCAGCACGAACGGGTTGGTCGCCGTGTACGGCGTGGTGATCGTGATCGCACCGGGGCTGACGGTCACCTGGACGTTCTGAGTGTCCGAGCAGGTCGAACCGGCAAGGTTACAAACAGCCGCGGGTGCCACCGTGACCACGACCGCGGGCGACGTCGACTGCGCGTACGAGTTGCTGGTCGGGGTGAAGACGGCCGTGATGCTGTCGCTGCCCACCGGCAAGGTGCTCGTTGTGCAGGTAGCCGACGCGGGCGGGTTGATCGCAACGGAGGTGCATCCGGTGATCGGCGTCGAGCCGTTGAAGAACTCGACAGTGCCAGCAGGGTTGGTGCTGTCAGCGGCGCTAGCGGTAGCGGTGAAGGTGTCCGAAGCGCCGTAGTTGATGCTGTTCGAGCCCGACAGCGTGGTCGTGGTTCCGGTCGCCGGCGGACTGTCGACAACCGCCACCGCGGTCGAGGTCGAGCCGCCCAGGATGGCGGCGCTCGTCGTGTTCGCGCCGGTCTCGTCACCGGGTGAGTCGCCGGGGATGAAGGACGCCGTGTAAGAGTGTGAGCCGGCGGCCGGTGTGTAGGTGTAGGTGAAGGTGGGCCCGGCGCCCGGGCTCGTCAAGTTCAGGAAGGTGCCGTTGTCGTCGAACACCACCGCCCCAGCGGCAGTGGGCGACACCGTGGCCGTCAGGGTGATAGAGCTGCCTGAGTTCAGGTGACCCCCGGTCGCCGACGTCGTGAGCGTCGTTGTCGTCGGGTTGACGAACGGGAACAGGAGCGCCCAGCCGTCGGCCGGGACCGTGGTGCCGTCGACGGTGATGGCCGACGATGTCGTGTTGTAGCCGATGTCGGACTCCCAGTAGGTGCCGGTCGCGTTGCCGTGGCCGCCCGAACCCGAGTCGGTCAGGCGGACCTCGATGGAGTTGGCGTAGCCGGTGGTGGTGTCGGGGATGTTCGCCCCTAGCCAGGTGTTGATGTTGGCCGACGAGGCGGCCACGACCGGATACGTAGGTGCCTTGGCCGCGATGTCGGCGGGCGTGCCACTAGGCAGGCTGGAGGCGGGGCTGAAGGTCGTCGGACCGGCCTCGCTGGTCCCGCTCCAGAGAGCCGGCGATTCGCCGTGCTGGGGGTTGTAGAAGGCGAGGTTGGCCTTGGTGGCTCCCGTGTCGGCGGCGGTGTTGGCCACGACATAGGCGAACGGGCTGTTCAGGTCGGTGCCGCTGGTGACAGGGTTACCGCTGGCGTCGTAGAAGGTGAGGTTGCCGTAGGGGGCTGCGGCGTTTCCGTCGGCTTCCCAGGCGGGAGCTGTTGGCCCCGTGGCGAAGGCCGAGCTCGACAAGGCGAGCAGTCCTCCGCCGGCCATGGCTACGGTGAGCAACCCGGTCATCGCGGCCTTAAGAATTGGCTTCACTTGGATCCTTTCCTTTCGGTTTGCTGACTGATCTGCTGATGTTTGGGAGTTGTGTTGTCCAGACACCACCCGGCCGCCCCTTTCTCCCCCGAGCGGGGGAGAAAGGGTGCGGACAGGTTTCGGCCCTTCCTGCTAGCAGCCGGTGGAAGTGGGGCCGGTGCTGCTGTCCTCGACACAGACCTCCGTGGCGAGCGGGGTGACCCCCGCGTCCTCGAGGAGCGTTTGGCCTGCGCCGGTCTGGATGTACGGGGCTCCGGCGGGGCCGAAGATCCCACCCGGACCGGTGCAGGTCTGACCGACCTCGCAGGGGTCGTAGAACAGGGTGTTGAGCCAGTTCTCCTTCTGGCCGGGCTGCCAGCCCGTGGTCGAGGTGATGTCGCTGTTGCGGAAGTACAGGAACAGCGTTCGGGTCGGGTTGAACAAACCACCGCCCTGACCCGTGCCGGTGTAGGCGCCGAGGCCCGCCGGAGTACCGGTGGTGATGGGCGAGACCGCCGGCGTCACCGCGTTGGTGGCCCAAGTGTCGCCACTGACGCTGCCGCTGCCACATGCCCCGGCTCCACTGAGGTAGACGCAGCTGGGGTCGAGGAGGTAGCCCCCGATGCCGCCGCTCACCCCGGTGTTGTTGACCCCTTTGTACAGATCGAGGCGGCCCTGGGAGATGGGCTCAATGGCGTCGGCCGGACTCGATGTGGAGGACAGGGCCGTCGGGTCATTCTCCTCAGCGACCTGGGCGCAGGTGCCCGGGTTGGACAGCGTCGGGTTGAGCTGGCCGAGGAAGTAGCTACGGGTGCCCGAGCCGACCTGCGGGATGAGCGGGATGATGGCGTCGGTGCTCGCCGAGGGGTTGACGAGGCCGACGTTTTCCGTATTTGAGGAGGTCGCCGCAACGTTCAGGGTGATCGAGTTGGTCCCGACGCTTGCGACGGTGTCACCGCTCGGGATGCCCGTGCCCTGGACCACCCAGCCGACGTTGGACGACGTGGGTTGGGGGTCAGTGGCGGGGAAGGTGACGCTCGTCGAGGTGTTCGTTACGGTGGCACCCTCGAGCCAGACCCCACTGATCCGCGGGTCGCTCCAGGTGAGGCAGCTCCCTGTGTTGGCGCCGTAGATGATGCTCAGCTGCGACGCCGACAGCGGGACGGCGTGGCTGACTGGGGTGGTCGTTTCGAGCATCGGCAGGGTGTCGGTGGCGATGCTGAGCTGGTCGATGATGACCCCGGTCGGCAACGTGACCCCGACGCTTTGCGTGCCCGAGGCCCGGGAGAAGTTGATCACCTCGGCGCCCGGGGTGTTGTGGCCGGCCACGATGTCCTGTTCCAGGGCCTTGAAGCCGGCACCGGAGCCGTTGGGCCGCTGCACGGGCTGAAGGCCGACTCGCAGCACGACGGTCGGGTTGAGCACGCAGGGAATCCCGGCGTTGGTCGTAGTCGCGTTGCCGGTGCCGACCGTGCTCCCGGTGCCGGGCGTGCAGGTCGCCTGGCCGGTTTGGCCGCCGTCGACGCCGTAGGCGAGGCGCGCGTTGGCGTCGGCGGTGGCGTCGATGCTGACCAGCTTGTATTTGTTGCCGAGGTAGTTATAGCCATTGTCGCCGTAGGCGTCGCCGTCGGCCATGAAGTCGATCATGTACTGGAGGGTGTCGGACCCAACGCCAACCACGTCGCCTGAACCGGGGGCGTAATCCGCGTATGCCGACGGGGCAAACAGGGCAAGTGGCAGCACGGCGGCCACCACCGTCGCCACCGCCAAGCCAAGCTTCAGTGTGCGATTGCGCAATTTAGCTCCTTCGATTTGACCTTCATGGGTTCGCACGCCTTCACGAACTGCGTGCCCTATACGCGTAACATGCGGAGATGTCCCTCCAACTTCTTAGAAGTGAAGAAGTCAGGATTTGAGCTGAACAAATCATGAATTTTTGACACCGCCGGGCTCCTGCCGACCGCTTCGAGAACATCTCGCGCTCGGCCGCACCGGAGGTTGTCGCTAATACGCTCGCAGTACGAGGTCGGCGTGTCGGGGATCTCGTCGTCGCTCTTGTGCCAGACGAAGGGCCTCGGGTCGTCGTTCCAGTTCTCGATCCACGGCGTGATGGCAGCCTCGAGCTCGTTGGTTGAGCGGTGCGTGCCTCGCCGCAGCCATCAGTTGGTCAGCTCTGCGAACCAGCGCTCCACGAGGTTCATCCATGAGCTGTAGCTGGGTGTGAAGTGGAGATAAAAGCGCGGATGGCGCAGCAACCAGCGGCGAATCTCGGGGGTCTTATGTGTCGAGACGTTGTCGACGACCAGGTGCAGGTCCAGATCGTCCGGGACCGAGCGGTTGATGCGGTTCAAGAAGCTGCGGAACTCCTGGGCCCGGTGGCGTTCTGTCATATCGGCGATCACCGTGCCGGAGCCGACATCGAGCACGCATACAGGTGGGTGGTGCCGTTCCTGACACAGCCATGGGTGCGCCGTTCCGGCGGTCCGGGTCGAAGCGGCAGTCCCGAGGCGATCCGGTCCAGCGCTCGGATGTGTGAGTAGGGTCGGACCAGGGCGCGGTGCCGGCCTTTCCGACGGGCGGAGATCTCTCGCCGAGAAGCTCTCGAGATCCGGCCAACTCGACAGCCGGATTCTCCGGCGCGTTGGCAAGGCCGCGCCCAACACACCGTCGGTGCTCTACCCGTCGTGACCCGACGAGCTGCACCGCAAAACCCGCCATCGTCCGTTCCGATTGACCACGTTGCGCGGTCACCGCGGGCCGTAGACTGCCGACCAAACACCACTATTCGTGGTCACGGGTCCGGATGGACTAGTCAATCTGTGTGAGTGAGGACCCTGGCTTTTCCGGCACCGGGTTCTCTTGCCCAGCCGTGCTGAGGCAAATATGGCCAATGACATGGCCTGATCGTGTCTGTACCGCTGCCAGTGTGGGGGGGACGATGCCTCCATGGCAGATCGCGCGCCACGTGGACACCTCGGAGAGTGGTGCCACGTAGAGTGGCCAGGACCCGCGACTGCGTCAGAATCTCCCCACTACGCGCGGATCCGGCCGGGCCGGGGCATCTGGCGGTTCGGCTTGGGCGGTGGTGCCCTGGTCGCCGTGGCAATCTTCGCGAACCCAGTCGGGGGCATCGGCGCTGCTGCGCCCAATACTCAGGGCTTGAAGGCTCCGGTGATCGCCTCGCAACGGAGAAATGTGACCGTCGCGGCAGGTGCTCGGGCGAGGTTCGCCGCTTCGGCGAAAGATGAGCCCCGACCGATGGTGGCGTGTCCGGTCACGCGACAGGACCCGCTCGGTGCGGGCACCAGCCGTCCTCGGGTCGTGACAGGAACAAGCGAAGAACTGCAGGTGACTGTGCCTCCTCTGGTCTTCGTCACGGTCGAGTCCGGCGTCCTGCGGGTCTCCACCAATACCGGGGGCCCGCCGGCGACGACGGACGGGTTCTACCTGATCCGCCGCGGCCGGGCCGACCCCGCGCCCGCGGACGTGGTCGAGACGGTTCTGCGCAGCTGTGGCTGAATAACGCCGCAAGGTTGACGCTCTCGGACGGAAGTCGGCCGCCGATTCGCCGCACGGGGCTTTCTGGCACCCGTTCCTCCCGACCCTGCGCCGGCTCGGTTACTTGGTCTCGGTTTCTGCCGTCGCCGGGCGGCCCGGGGAGGCAGCACGTGTCCCATGATCTCCGCCGCTGCCGGTCCCGCTCCTCCAATGCATGCCCGTGCACCCGCAGCGTGATGGATGGATCGGATTGACTCAGGCGACCGGCGAGACTGCGGACGTCGACGCCGGCACCGATCAGCTGGGTCGAGCTCTATGCCCTTTCCCGTCAACTTTCATGACGAACCCTTCATGGCAGGCAAAGGCCGCCCTTCATTGGCGACTTGGGACCAACTCGCCGCCGACGATAGAAGTGCGGCGACAACTGCTGTGTTGAATTCTCATCGAGAAATCCCGACAATTGGCCGTCGACGGGACGAAACGACGCGAGACCGATCCTTGGCCGGGCCGCTGTGGGACGATACGGGAGCGGTGCCGGAGATGGGAACGGCAACCGTCTGGCTGACAATGGAGAAGCCCGTGACGAGCCGGACGTCAAGACACGCCGAAGGTCTCCTGCGCCTCGCCGCCCTCGCGGTCCCCGCCGCCGTCGCGGCCATCCTCGTTCCTTTCCGCGTGAGCTTCCCTGGCGTCGACGCGGCGCTCGTGATGGTGGTCGTCATCGTGGCGGTCGCCGCGTGGGGGGACCGACTCGCCGGCGCGCTGGCCGCCATCTCCGCCGGTGTCTGGTTCGATTTCTTCCTCACCCGACCGTACGAGACCTTCGACATCAATCACCGCACGGATATCGAGACGACGGCTCTGCTCTTCGCAGTCGGTTTGGCCGTAACCGAACTCACGGCCCGCGGTCGTCACCATCGAGCTGTGGCAGTCGAGGAGTCGACCCATCTTGCCGCGCTCCACGACGTGACCCAGATGATGGCCGAAGGGGAGGATCCCGACGTCATCGTGTCCAGAGTGGAGGGAGTGCTCGCGACGCTGCTCGAACTGCGGAGCTGCCACTACAGCCCCGGACCTTCAGCGGGAGACTCGGCCGTCATCTCCCAAGGGGGCCACGTGCTGCTTGCCGGTTTCAGCTGGAGCACGCTTCCGGGCAGCCGGGTCGAACTCCCGGTCCAATACCAGGGGCGCGAATACGGAAGGTTCGTGTTGGTTCCCCAACCGGGCCTCGAGGTTCCCCTCGAGCGTCGATTCGTCGCCACGGCCCTCGCCAACGAGGTTGGCGCCGTGCTTGCCGGCATCCGACGCCCCCAGCCCTGAGGTACTCGCCCGCCCGCGGGTCGCGAGGCCAAGTGGCTGCCTCGATCCATGCACCGTTCATCGTCGCTCGCGGGTCAGCCGAAACTGCGCGACGAACGCGCCGGAAAGCGAGATCGGTTCGGCAGCGGATCGGGTACCAGACCGAGGCTCGCCGCACTACTTCGCTGCCGAGCCGGGAGCGGGACCGCGGTTTGCAACTGAAGGCATCCCGGGTCCCGCGCCACCGTCGAAAGCCGCGGCACAACCCGGTGAGCAGAACCAGTAGTCGTCGCCATCCAGCACCCGGTGGGCAGGCGCAGTTTGCGGGTCGACTGTCATGTCACAGACCGGATCGACCGCCGCGGCAGGTCCGCCAGCCACGAGTTTCCGAGTCGAACCGACGGCGACCGGACTCTGTGGAGACGTCTGCCCGCCGCGCGACAGGGCCGTGGCGTATCGCGCCGGGTTCTCGACGAAACGGTCACGGCAGCGGTCCGAGCAGAACCGGTAGAGCCGACCCTCGAACCCCACCTGGGCGGGAGCGTCCGCGATCCGGATCTGCATGCCGCATATCGGATCGGTGTCGTATTTGCGGCCGCCACCCAAGCGCGCCCGGTTGTGGGCCAGCCACCAGACGACAGCGGCCACGCCGATGAAGACGATGTCGAGGTAGCTGGTGTAGTTCCAACTGAAGCGGATCGCGGTCACACGGATCGCCCGCGTCGCCGGGACCGCTCCGATCAGGCTGAAGATCCCTTCGGTCGCGAGACCCGCCACGACCATCACCCCGTAGAGCAGCCCGACGATGCGGACGGTCAACCGCAGTCCGTAGTACTTGAGGTAGATGAGCATCAACGGCAGGGTGATGAGGTCGGCGAACATGAACGCGATCACGCCACCGAAGCTGATCCCCCCGGACCAGAGCGCCGCAGCGAGCGGCACGTTCCCGATCGAGCACACGCAACTGACCGCGGCGATGAGGGGACCGACGAGCGCGTTCTCGGCGACCGTCCAGAATCCGTGACCGTGGATGAATAGGGCGTTCCAGGCGCCAGTAGGTACGAGGACGGCGAGAAACCCGGCAAGTGTGAAGCCGATCAGCAGCTCCCTGCGCAGCATCGTGGCATCGGCGACGGCGTAACCCGCGGCGTCAGACAACGCGGCCGGTGAGCGCAGCTTCGCCGACAAACCGGGTCCGTCGGACGTCGTTGGGCCCGGAGCGGTTTTCCCTGGCGCCGCGTAGAGGTCGGGACCTGACGGCGTCTGTTTGGCCAGCCGGATGCGGGCGGCCGCGAGAAGGGGCGTGGAGAAGACGAACCCGCCGGCGAGCGCGAGCAGGACGATCATGAGCGGTCCACCGATGAACTCGGCCGTCATGAACTGCCAGCCCAGCAATACGAGCATGACGATCCCCAGCTCGACCACGAGGTTCGTCGACGCCACCATGAACACCAACGCGGCGACGAAGTCCGCCCCTTTCGCGAACAGTGACTTCGACATCGCGGAGGCGGCGTAGGAGCAGCTCGAGGAGACCATGCCGTAGCCGGCAGCGCGAGCCACCTCCGCGGGGCGATGACACCCCAGCCTCTTCTGCATCTGGTCTTTCGACACGAACGCCTGGACGGCGCCCGAGAGCGAGAAGCCGAGCACGAGCGCCCAGAGCGTCTCCCAGAACATCAACAGGCCCTCTCGCAGGCCGCGACCGATGTCGAGGAGCGGAGTGACGACAGCGAGCTCGGTCACGAGCGGACCAGTCTGGCGATCGCCGCCAACGCCTCCCCGATCTTGTCCTCGGCCTCGCTCCCTCCCCGGGCGACGGCGCGGACGACACAGTGCGACAGGTGCCCGTCGAGAAGCTCCAGGGCCACCGCCTGCAGGGCTCGAGTCGTCGCTGAGATCTGGTCAAGGATGTCGATGCAGTAGCGGTCATCGTCGACCATGCCCTGCAACCCGCGGATCTGCCCTTCGATCCGCCGCAACCGATTCTGGATCGTCGGCTTCTTGTCGATGTAACCAGGCGTGTTCATCGGGCGCTCCCTTCCGCGCCCTCATGTTATACCCTCCCAGGGTATCAGCAATCGCCCCGATGTCGACGCCGCGGGCATGTCGTCATTGAGGACAACAAGCGGGATGCCGAGCAAGATGGCACCGAACCGCCTACAGTCCCTGAATTCGTTGGCACAGGACGACGGCACGTGACGAACCGGTGAGTGAAGGCGGGCTCCACGCCCTTCGCGCTCACGTCATCGTCCGCGGGTGGGTTCAGAACGTATTCTTCCGGGCCTCCTGCCGCGAGGAAGCCGCCCGCCTCGGCGTTTCCGGCTTCGTCTCCAACCTCAGCGACGGACGGGTCGAGGGCGTGTTCGAGGGCCCGCCAGGGGCTGTGCACGCCATCGTCGAGTGGTGCTGGCACGGCCCACCTGGCGCGGCCGTGGAATCGGTCGAGGTGACCTACGAGGAGCCGGTCGGCGAGACCGGCTTTCGCGTCCGCTGAACTCGCGTGCCGTCCGGGGCGACCCGGCGGACGACCTGGCGGCGAGCCGGCCGCCGACGGGAGCGCGGGACCGGGAACCAGCGGACGCCATCGGGGGGCGCCACCACTCGAATAGGTGCTCCATGGCGGCCTAGAAGGTGTCGGGATTCATCTAACCTGACCCCGGGACGAGTCACCGGCGATACCGCCTTGGGCCGGATCATGGTGGCATGCCCTACGCGAATTGTCTCCGCGTGACCGAATTGCGCCCTTTGGGGGGCGAATGACGCTTCGTCGGCTGATCGAACATTGGAGGATGACGGCGTGGAATCTGCAATCTGGGTCCAAGGACTCGTCAAACACTTTGGGAAGATCCGGGCGGTCGACGGTGTCGACTTCGACGTCCCCACCGGAAGCGTGTTCGGTCTTCTCGGTCCGAACGGATCGGGCAAGACGACGATCGTCCGGATGCTCTGCACGATCCTGCATCCCGATGCCGGAGTCGCGCAGGTGCTCGGACGCGACGTGGTCCACCAGGCCGACGAGGTCCGCTACCTGATCGGCCTGGCGGGTCAGTTCGCCGCGATCGACCCCAACCTCACCGGGGCGGAGAACCTGCGCCTCGCGGGCCGGCTCGCCCAGCTCCCCGGACGGGTCGCCCGCGAGCGGGCCTACGCCCTGCTCGACCGCTTCCAGTTGAGCGAGGCCGCGGACCGCCCGGCCCGGACGTACTCGGGGGGCATGCGACGCCGCCTCGACGTGGCCGCGGCGCTCGTGCAGCGTCCCTCCGTCGTGTTCCTCGACGAGCCGACGACCGGACTCGACCTCCAGAGTCGCAACGAGCTGTGGGAGATGATCCGCGAACTCGTGGCCGACGGTGCCACCGTGCTGCTCACCACCCAGTACCTCGAAGAAGCAGACCGCCTCGCCGACCGGGTCGCCGTGATGAGCGAAGGGCACGTCATCGCCTCGGACACCCCCGCGGCCTTGAAGGCGCAGCTCGGGAACACGGTTATCGAGATCGGCCTTGCGAGCGACGACGAAGCGCTTCGGGCGGAGCGCCTCATCACGCAGGCGACCGGCCTCAAGGCGGACCGGGAAGGGACCGTGTTGCGTGTCAGCTCCGCCGACGGCACACGCGTCCTTCTCGAAACGGTACGCGCGCTCAACGACAACGATCTCAAGCCCGAGACGCTGGCGGTCCGGGAACCGAGCCTCGACGACGTCTTCCTCTCCCTCACCGGCAAAAGGACGATCACCGCCGATGACGACCTGGTCGGCGTTGTCTCCAAGGACCGGCGATGAGCCTCGACACCGCCTCCATCGCGCCGCCCGCTTTCCGGCACCCTTACCGGCTGGTCCGGCCCATCCGGGACTCGATCTCGGCGGGAAGCCGTAACCTAATCGCCTACTGGCGGGTTCCCTCCCTGCTCGTCTTCTCGACGATCCAGCCGATCATCTTCGTGCTCATGTTCCGCTACGTGTTCGGCGGCGTCGTGTCGGTCAATCTCCTTCCCTATCCCTACGTGGACTTCCTGATGCCGGGCATCTTCGTCCAGACGACGGTATTCGGCGCGATCGGCGCGGCGGTCGGCCTCGCCACGGACCTGCAGAGCGGGCTGCTCGAGCGGTTCCGGTCGTTGCCGATGTCGCGCATCGCGGTCCTCGGCGGACGGACCCTCGCCGATCTCGTGCGCAACGTGTTCGTCGCCGCCCTCATGGTGGGGGTCGGCTACGCCGTCGGCTTCCGGATCCACGTCGGCGTGCTCGCGCTGCTGGCGGCGATGCTCATCGTGCTGGCGTTCGGCTACGCGCTGTCGTGGGTCTTCGCGTTCGTCGGGCTCATGACCGGTGACCCCGAGACGGCCCAGGCCGCCGCCTTCCCGGTCCTCGCCCCGCTCGTGTTCGCGTCCTCGGCCTTCGTCCCCGTGTCCACGATGCCGGGGTGGCTCCAGGCGTTCGCCGCCCACCAGCCGGTCTCGGTCACCGTGACCGCGGTCCGGGCTCTCGTTGACGGCGGGCCGACAGCGACGAACGTGCTCGAGGCGCTCGCCTGGTGCGTCGGCATCCTCGCGGTCTTTGGTCCGCTCGCGGTCCACCGCTACCGGCGGGCGGCCTGAGAACCTGGATACGGCGCGGGCGCGCACCTTCCGGCGGTCGGGAGGCCGTGACCTTCCCCGACCGGTGACCGGCTAGCTCACCACGGCCCGTAGTCGGTCATGTTCGCTTGCCGCAGGGCGACGACGTAACCCGAGCGCTCGTATTCCGCGCCGTCCGCCTCGGTCGGCACGGCGAGCTTGCCCCGAAAAGCGTCGACGGTCTCGAATCCCCGGCGCTCCATCCAGTCAGTCACCCCGCCGAGGAGCACGGCCGCGTACTCGGGACCGTGGCGGAGAAGCGCCGACGCCGACATCACAACGTCCGCCCCGGCGAGCAGGTACTTCGTCACGTCGTCCGCGGTCTCGACGCCCGTCGTCGCCGCCAGTGCGGCGTGCACCCTGCCGAAAAGAAGGGCGATCCAGGTGCGCGGCAATCGACCCTCGCTCGGATGAGACAGGCCGACCTGCGGCACGACGCCCAGCGTCTCGGGGTCGATGTCCGGCTGCAGGAACCGGTTGAACAGAACGAGGGCGTCAGCTCCCGCCTCGTCGAGGCGCAGCGCCATCGCGCCGGTCGAGCTGAAGTGCGGGCCGAGCTTCACGGCGACGGGGACGCTGACCGCGTCCTTCACGCTCCGCAGGACCTCGACGTGCCGGTCCTCGACCTCGCGTCCCGAGATCCGCGGGCTGCCGGGCAGGTAGTAGATGTTCAGCTCGATCGCCGCCGCCCCGGCGTCCTGCAGGCGTCGCGCGTAGTCGACCCAGCCGCCGGACGTGACGCCGTTCAGGCTCCCGATGACCGGGATCTCGACGGCGGAGGCGGCTCGCTCGAGCACGCTGAGGTAGCGACGCGGGCCTGGCTCGTCCTCCACCGACGACGGGAAGTACGAGAGCGCCTCGCCGAAGCTCTCCGTGCCGACGTCGACGAGCCGCGAGTTCTCGGCCGCCTCCCGGCGCACCTGCTCCTCGAACAGCGAGAACAGCACCACCGCACCGACGCCGGCGTCGGCGAGTCGCCGCACGCCGTCGACGGTCCACGACAGCGGCGAGGCGGACGCGACGAGCGGGTTGCGCAGTTCCAGACCCATGTAGCGCGTCGAGAGGTCCATCACTTCTCCTTGCGGGCGTCGGCGGCGAAGTGCTGGGCGCCGCGCGTCGCCATCTCCTCGTACACGTCCCATTGGCGGGCTACGGCCTGTTCGCCGAGCACGTGCAGCCGCTCGGCCTCCTCGGGATTGGAGTTGAAAAGCGAGCGGTAGCGCAGCTCCTGGTTCGTGTACTCCGCGAACGAGATGCGCGGCCGCGTCGAGTCGAGCATGAACGGATTGCCGCCGGCGGCCCGCACCACGGGGTCGTAGCGGACGAGCGGCCAGTAGCCGCTCGCCACCGCCCGGTACTGCTGGTCGAGGCCCTTGCGCATCTCGATGCCGTGGGCGATGCAATGGCAGTAAGCGAGGACGAGAGACGGGCCGTCGTAGGCCTCCGCCTCACGGAACGCCGTCAACGTCTGCTGCGGGTTGGCTCCCAGCGCGACACGGGCGACGTAGACGCCACCGTACGAGATCGCCTGCAGGGCGAGGTCCTTTTTCGTCACCGTCTTGCCGGCCGTCGCGAACTTGGCGACCGCGCCGATTGGCGTCGACTTCGACATCTGGCCACCGGTGTTCGAGTAGACCTCGGTGTCGAGCACGAGCACGTTGACGTTGCGCCCGCTCGCGAGGACGTGGTCGAGCCCGCCCGAGCCGATGTCGTAGGCCCAGCCGTCGCCTCCGACGATCCAGATGCTGCGCCGGACGAGGTGGTCGACGACGCTGCGCAGGTCGTCGGCCGCTGCTCCGTCCAGTCCGGAAAGCCGCCTTTTCAGCTCGGCGACCCGTTCGCGCTGGGCGCGCAGCTCCGACTCCCGCAGCTGGGGCGCGGCAAGGATCTCGTCGACGAGCTCCGGGCCGAGCGCGTCACGCAGCTCGCCGAGCCGGCGCCGGGCGAGGTCGACGTGCCCGTCGGTCGCCACCCGGAAGCCGAGCCCGAACTCGGCGTTGTCTTCGAACAGCGAATTCGACCAGGCCGGCCCGCGTCCGTCGTCGTCGACGGTCCACGGGGTCGTCGGCAGGTTGCCGCCGTAGATCGACGAGCAGCCGGTCGCGTTGGCCACCATCAGCCGGTCGCCGAACAGCTGCGAGAGCAGCTTTACGTACGGCGTCTCGCCACAGCCCTCGCACGCCCCCGGGAACTCGAACAGCGGCTCGAGGAACTGCGTCCCGCGCACCGTGCCGAAGTCGACCCGGGACCGGTCGGTCGGGGGAAGGGACTCGAAAAAGGCGATGTTGTCCCGCTCGGCGACGACGAGCGGCTCCCGCTCGGTCAGGTTGATCGCCTTGCGGACCGGGTCACCCGGCGTCTCGATCGGGCACGCCTCGACGCACAACCCGCAGCCGGTGCAGTCCTCGACGTAGACCTGCAGCGTGTAGCGGGTGTCGGGCAGGCCGACGGCGTCGAGCGCCGCCGACCGGAATCCCTCCGGGGCGCCTTTCAGGTACGACTTGTCGTACTGGCGCGAGCGGATGACGCTGTGCGGGCAGACGAAGCTGCAGTTCCCGCACTGGATGCACGTCTCGGGCTCCCACCGGGCGACGAAATCGGCGATGTTCCGCTTCTCGTAGGCCGCGGTTCCGCTCGGGTAGGTGCCGTCTACGGGCAACGCGCTCACCGGGAGGGCGTCGCCGCGTCCCGCCATCATCTCGGCGGTGACGGCGCGCACAAACTCGGGTGCGGTCTCGGGCACCACGCGCGGCATCTCCCGCGTCGCGGTCACCTTGGCCGGCACCTCGACCCGGAACATGCCCTCCAGGGCGAGGTCGACGGCGGCCTGGTTGCGCCGGACGACCTCCTCGCCCCGACGTCCGTAGGTCTTCGCGACCGCCTTCTTGATCCGGTCGATCGCGACGTCGCGGGGCAGCACTCCCGAGATGGCGAAGAAGCACGTCTGCAGGACGATGTTCGTCCGCCCCGCCAGGCCGACCTCGCGGGCGATCCGGTTGGCGTCGACCACGTAGAGGTCGATCTTCTTGGCGATGATCTGCTCCTGGACCGGGCGCGACAACGCGTCCCACACCTCGTCAGGCCCGTGCGGGCAGTTGAGCAGCATCGTCGCGCCCATGGCCGCCGGGCCGAGGACGTTGGAGCGCTCGAGCAGCCCGTACTGGTGGCAGCCGACAAAGCTCGCCTGGCTGACGAGGTAGGGCGCGCGGATCGGCTTCGGCCCGAAACGCAGGTGCGACACTGTCTGGGTTCCCGACTTCTTCGAGTCGTAGACGAAGTAACCCTGCGCGAAAAGATCCCCCTCGTCGCCGAGGATCTTGATCGTGTTCTTGTTCGCGCCGACCGTCCCGTCGGACCCCAGGCCGAAAAAGACCGACTGCACCGTCTCGGGGGGCGTGATGTCGAACGAGGCGTCGAAGGGCAGGCTCTTCCCCGAGACGTCGTCATTGATGCCGACGGTGAAGCTGCGGCGCGGCGATTCTGTCGCGAGCTCGTCGAACACGCCTTTCACCATGCCGGGGGTGAATTCCTTCGACGAGAGGCCGTAACGGCCCCCGAACACCTCCGGCATCGCCGCCCGCCTCTTGTCCGCAACGGCTTCGCTGAGCGCGGCGACGGTGTCGAGGAAGAGCGGCTCGCCCGCCGAGCCGGGCTCCTTGGTCCGGTCGAGCACGGCGACGCGCCGTGCGCTCGCCGGTATCGCCACCGCCAGCGCCTCGGCCGGGAACGGGCGGTACAGGCGCACCTGGACCACGCCGACCTTCGCACCGGCGGAGTTGAGGGCCGCGACCGTCTCCCGGGTCGTCTCGCCGCCCGATCCCATGACGACGATCACGCGCTCGGCCTCGGGATGCCCGCTGTAGTCGACGACGTGGTAGCGCCGACCGGTGCGATCGGCGAGACGCGTCATCGCGGCCTCGACCGCCTCGGGGACGGCGGCGTAGTACGGGTTCACCGTCTCGCGACCCTGGAAGTAGACGTCGGGGTTCTGGGCCGTGCCCCGGATGAACGGGCGCTCCGGCGACAGCGCCCGGTCGCGGTGGGCGCGCACGAGCTCGTCGGAGACGACGGCCGCGAGGTCCTCATCGGAGAGCATCTCGATCGAGTTCAGCTCGTGCGAGGTTCGGAACCCGTCGAAGAAGTGGAGGAACGGCACCCGCGTGGCGAGCGTCGCGGCGTGCGCGACGAGCGCCAGGTCGTGCGCCTCCTGGACCGACGACGAGGAGAGCAGCGCGAACCCCGTCTGGCGCACGGCCATCACGTCGGCGTGGTCCCCGAAGATCGACAGCCCCTGGGCGGCGAGCGACCGTGCCGCGACGTGCAGCACCGCCGGGGTGAGCTCGCCGGCGATCTTGTACATGTTCGGGATCATGAGAAGCAGGCCCTGCGACGCGGTGAACGTCGTCGCCAGCGCGCCGCTCTGCAGCGCGCCGTGCAGCGCCCCCGCCGCGCCGCCCTCGCTCTGCATCTCGACGACCGTCGGCACGGTCCCCCAGAGGTTGGGCCTCTTGTGGCTCGCCCACTCGTCGGCGAGCTCCGCCATGGTCGATGACGGAGTGATCGGGTAGATGCAGCAGACCTCGCTGAGTCGGTATGCAACCGAGGTCGCAGCCTCGTTCCCGTCGATAGTTACACCCATCTCAGTTCGCCTCCGCCACCATCTCGATCGCATGTACCGGACATTGCTCGAAGCACGTTCCGCATCCCGTGCAACGGTCGTAGTTGAACCGGTAGCGGTTCCCGACGCCGAGCTTGATCACCGCATCTTCCGGGCAGGAACCGAGGCAACCGTCGCATTCGAAGCAGTTACCGCAGGACAGGCAGCGACCCGCTTCGTACACCGCCTCCTCGGCGGAAAGGCCCCCGACGACCTCGTCGAAGTCCGCGACGCGTTCCTCGGGCGCCAGCTCGGGCTGCAGGCGCCTGGCGTTGTCGCCGAAGTACCACAGGTGCAGGCGCTCGAACGCCGCCAGTTCGTGCTTGGCGACGCTCGGCGAGTCCTGGTTCCGCAGCCACGCGTCGATGTGACGGGCGGCCTTCTTGCCGTGGCCGACGCCGACCGTGACCGTTCGTTCGCTCGGCACCATGTCACCCCCGGCGAACAACCCGGGGGATCCGGTCTGGAGGGACGCCGACACCTTCACGGTGCCGTCCCTTTCGAACTCGACTCCCGGCACGCTTCTTAGGAACTCGGTGTCGGTCTCCTGCCCGAGAGCCAGGATCACGGTGTCCGCGGCGAGCGTCTCGAACCGACCGGTCGGCTGCGGGAAGCCCGTCTCGTCGAGCTCCATCACCTCGACCTGCATCTCCGGTCCGTCCATCGCCGTGATCGTGCGCAGCCAGTTGATCCGGACGCCCTCGCGCTCGGCATCGTCGGCCTCCTCGGCGTGGGCCGGCATCTGCTCGCGGGTGCGCCGGTACACGATGAGCGCATCGTCCGCGCCGAGCCGCTTGGCGACCCGGGCGGCATCCATCGCGGTGTTGCCACCCCCGTACACGGCGACCCGGCGACCGATTGCAGGCCGCTCTCCGGAGGCGACGCTGCGCAGGAACGACAACGCGTCGAGCATGGGCCCGGTGTCACGGGCCGGGATGTCGACCCGGCGGGACAGGTGCGCCCCCACGGCGACGAACACGGCGTCGAAGCGACCCTCATCCTTCTCGGCGACGAGGTCGACGACCCGGTGATCGCCCGTCATGGTCACGCCGAGCGCCGCGATGCGATCGAGCTCGGCGGCGAGCACGTCGCGCGGCAGGCGGTAGGACGGGATGCCGTAGCGCATCATCCCGCCCGGAAGGGCGCCCGCGTCGCGGATCTCCACCTCGTGGCCGAGCCGGGCGAGGTGGTAGGCCGCCGAGAGCCCGCTCGGGCCGGCCCCGATCACGAGGATGCGCTTGCCGGTGCGGACCGTCGGCGGGTCGAACTTCCAGCCGTTCTCGAGGGCGAGATCACCGAGGAAGCGCTCGACCGAGTGGATCGAAACGGCGCTGTCGAGGTTGGCCCTGTTGCAGGCGACCTCACACGGGTGGTAGCAGACCCGCCCGTGGACCGCTGGCAGCGGGTTGTCGGACACGAGCTGGCGCCACGCCTGCTCGTGGCGGCCCGCCAGCGTGTGCGATAGCCAGGCCTGGATGTTCTCGCCGGCCGGACAGCCGGCGTTGCAGGGCGGCAACAGGTCGACGTAGAGGGGCCGCCGCTCCCGAACGGGCCCCGAGTGGGTACGCCCGTGAGCGAGATCCGGCAACATTGCGACATCCCACAACGGGCTGCTCATGACTGTTTCCACTCCTTAGGGGCCATGGCCGTCAAGCTAACTGGCCGAGTCCCCCGCTGCCAGGGAATTAGGACCCCGACCTGTAACTCGGTCGCCGCCGACCGCACGAGCTCTTCGAACGCCAACAACGACATGACCTTCGCATCGGACCGCCCGCCCCGATCCTTGCCTGACCGTCGTGAGTGCCCCCATCGGCCCTCGGGTCGCGTCTCAACGGCGACACATCATCAGAGGCACCGGGCCCCGGGATCCTCGACCGAGGAGGACTCCGTTGTCCGGCCCATTCCCTAGGGCGGCAATCTCGGAGTCGCCCGGAGGGCGGAAACGCCCGTCGGCGACTGACGGGCCAGACCGGCCTGTGTCGTCAGCGATACGAACGCGACCGCGTCATGGCAGCGTACCTGACGCTCGACCGGGACCTAAGTCCCTCTTTTGCAACCGGGACCGGACGCGACAAGTCCCGCTAGAACGGGCTGCCGCCGCCGAGCCCCTGGCCGGGACCCCCGGCTCCCTGGCCGGTCGCTCCCGTCACCCCCGAGACGCCGGTCGCCTGACCGGACGCTCCCGTCGCCCCCGAGACGCCGGTCGCCTGACCGGACGCTCCCGTCGCCCCCGGGCCCAAGGGACGGTGACCGGGGCCGCCCCGCCCGCGGCCGAAGCCGAACCCGCCGAAACCACCGGAGCGGTGGCCGAGACGGAGTCGATGACCGAAGCCGAACAGGCCCCGGTGCTGGCTGCCCGCGATGACCACTTCCGTAGCCGTCACCGTTGTGCCCACCGTCGTGCCGAAGACGCCGACGAACTCGCCCGGCGTCACGTCGGCGATCGTCGGGTTCGAAACGCTGTATTCGGCGTAGGTCGTCGTTCCGGTGACGTCGACGGTGACGGTTGTTCCGTTGAAGGTCATGACCGTGAAGCCCGAGGACGTCGGAGCCGCCTGGACCGTCCCGGCCGTCGCGTAGTCCCGGCTCACCCGCGGCTGGCAGACAACGATCTCGGTCGCCGTCTCCGTCCCGTCCGACAACGTGCCGAAAACGCCTACGAGCTCACCCCGTGATAGGTCGTCGAGCGTGATACCCGGCACGCCGCGCTCGAAATACGTCGTCGACGACGTGACGACGACGGCGACGCTTTGCCCGTTGAACGTCGTGATGGTGAACCCTGTCGAACTCGGCGTGGTCTCGATGGTTCCCGCCGTCGCGTACCGGCCGTGTTGTCTCGACGGGCGAATCACGACTTCGGTCGCCATCACCGTCCCATCCGACATCGTTCCGAAGACCGCGACGAGCTCACCCTGTGAGACCTCGTCGAGCGTCGGGCTCGCCACGCCGCGCTCGGCATAGGTCGTCGTCGCGCTGACGACGATGGACACGGTCCCACCGGATCGGGTCGAGATGGTGAAGCTGTTGAGAAATGGCGAGGTGGCGACAACGCCTGCGGCTGCCGGTTGAGCATTGGCGCCTGTGCCAGCGTGCCTCGGCACCCAGATGTTGACTTCGGTCGCGCTCACCGTCGTCCCCTCGAGGGAGCCGAAGATGGCGACGAGCGCGTTCTGCGTCACGTCATCGAGCGAAGGACTCGAGACTCCACGTTCGACATAGGTCGTCGAGTCATCGACTTCGACGCTCAGGATCGCACCCGAGCGCGTGGTGATCGAGAAGGCGTTGTCAGCCGGAGCACTTGTGACCGTGCCCGCGGCGACCGGACGACCGCCGGGTGCATTCCGGCAGTGCGACGTGATCCGGGACGCGCCAGCCCCTCCGGCGAGG
>Ga0326727_10011493_pt1 | contig 20582 bp, 18 predicted proteins | sample MB2enrmetagenome_FD_207643 | JGI IMG/M metagenome (GOLD analysis project Ga0326727, IMG submission 207643) | Lab enriched peat soil microbial communities from McLean, Ithaca, NY, United States - MB29MY | ecosystem: Environmental > Terrestrial > Soil > Wetlands > Peat | place: USA: New York...
AACACTGGTGTACTAGTTATCTTCTCCCTTTTAGTATCTTTTCTCTTCTCTCTTCTCCTTTCTCCTTCTCTTCTCCCTCTTCTCGCTTCTCTTCTTCGTCCTCTTCTAGTCTCTTTTCTTTTTTCTCTTTCTCTAGCTTCTTGTCTCTTTTCTCTGGTCGCTCTTCTCTGTCCTCTTTCATTCTATCTGCTCTTTTCGCTCCTCTTCTCTCTTCTCCTTTCCCCTTCTCTCCCAGTATCTGTAATCTCTCATTGTAAAAGTGAGAAGCTACTTCTAGAACATCTTCGATTCTTTCGCTTACAAATTTACAGTATTCAATCCTTTTCACAAGGGCAGCAGCGCGGTCGGTGCGCCCTTCCTTCTCTGCCTTCTCCTTCGCTCTCTCCGTCGCTTGTGCGGTCTTCGACAGAAGGTCTTGGATGAGTTTGATGTACCTATCCTTTTCCTCTTGGTGTTGTGTAGCTTCAAAGATAGCCTTGTCCACCATCAGCCTATATTTCCAAACCGCTTCTTCATAGTTTTCATCCTTGACACTTTTCTCCCCCTGCGCGATGAGGATCCCGAGCTCCTCTTTGGATATGGCGGCCATAGGATCTAAAGGCAGGCTACCTGCGAGAACATCGTATAATTTTGTATCGCCCCGACATAGCTTCTGCAACCAACTTTCCTCTTTCTTCTCTTCTTCCACCATAACCAATCTCTCCACTGTATGAAAAGATTCCATTCCTTCTTATCTCTTCTGCGCGATCCCACCCCATTCGTTTTTCGTGATCCGATGAGAAAGGGGTAAGATAGCGGGCGAGCTCGCATTCGGGATTGAGCCGTCATCCTGCGAGTTTCCCGACCAAGTTCAGGATGCCTAGTGAGATGAGAATGGCTTCTTCGGTGCGAACCGTAGCAGTTTGCTGGTCGGGCGCAGTGTTCACGAAGTAGTCGAAGACGTCTTTGGGCTTAAGCTTCTCCTGTTTGAGAATCTCTCCGAGCCCCAGTTTGGGCGAGCCGAAGACAACAAGAGTTGAGCGGGAGACTTTGAGGTCTTTGGAGAGTGAGGGTAGAACTTCTTGGATGGGGACACCGTAACGTGACGTGCCAATCTTTAGGCCCCACGGCTGATCTTTCAGAACCTTGCCCAGGGATTCCGCTTTGCATACACGGTACCCCCAGTAAAGTGGTTTCATATCCGGCCGAGATATGCTTATGTTGGATGCTTCGACGATTTCTCCGCGCAACTCCTTCCCAAGTTCAGCGAAATGAAGTGTCACTCTCTCGCCAATGCGATAACTGCCTTGACACTTGACAGTTTCCTTTAGTCCAGCATCAACCCCGACATATGAGCCGTTACGCGCAACAACCACGCCATCTCTAAAATCTCCCACTTTAACCTCTGCCAGAGAGCTCGGTACGTTATGGGGAGGAATTTGCAGTGGAGGCAAGATGCCCGTGAATCTGAACGTGGGGCTCAGCTTGAACAATCTCCTCCGGAGATATTGTGGCGTCTCAATATAGGTCAGAATATCAGAACAGAACTGCAGGTCCGCTCCCTGATCGCGATGAGGATCATCAGGATAGAGAATGATTTCGGTGACTCTGAAGATTGAGCACGCGCGCGCAATTGCTCCAAGCTTAGCACTTTTCTCACGCAAATGCGGCGTATCCGAAACCACCGAGCCAGGAATCGCTACGGAGAACTGCTTTCCCACATGCCCGTCAGTTGTCAACAGTTGCCACTCCACGCTTGGCTTCGTTCCGCAAAAGATGAACCTTATTGTGGAAGGATACGTCTCTAGAGGCGAGAACAATGAACCTAGACGATGCAACCGCAATTCGAAAGGTGGATCAATCAGATATGTTGTCGGCGATGGAGAGGACTCCAGAGCGCCTTGCTCCACCACCCGACGCCGATTCCACATGCCGAGTTCGCTTTCATAGCCCGAAGAATATCGTCTTTGGGGGCGTAGGGGGTTCCGGAATTGTTGGTGATATCCTCACCGACTATTGCCGAACTGAAAACATTATTCCAGCATCGGTTTGCAGATCTGTAATGATACCTCGATATGTGGGAAAGAATACCCTATTCGTTGCAATAAGTTACTCCGGAGAAACCGGTGAAACGCTTGGTATGCTCAAGCAAGCCAAGAGTGACGGCGCACACGTTGTCGTAATTTGTTCGGGCGGGAAACTTCTCAGTACAGCGCGATCCCAAGAGATTCCTCACGTGAAAGTCGTTGGGGGCATGCCTCCAAGATTGGCGTTACCTGAACTCGTAGCCGCGCTAGCATATGTCTTGGGTAAAGTGGGCGTTTTCAAAGATAGCCGGAAACTGCTTAACATGGCTTCAAGGTCGGTCCGAGAAATGACTGGTACGGTAGGGGTATCCGTCCCGTTAGCAAAGAATCAGGCGAAGCAAATGGCCGCTGCACTCAAGGACCATCTCCCGCTGCTGTTGGGGAGCGAGGATAATTGTAGCGTATTGCGCCGATTCAAGAATGAGCTTAACGAGAACAGCAAAGTTCCGGCATTCTACTTCACCCTCCCAGAAGCATACCACAATGACGTTGAAGGGTTGAAGACGCTTACAGAGCTCTCTCGGCCCCAACCGATCCTACTACGTAACCAACACCAAACTGAGGGCGAGGAGAGGACAGAGACAAGGTTGGTTGAGTTGCTTTCGCAGCTTGGGTTTGCGCGAGCCCTTAGTTTCGAAGGTGTGGACGAAGATAGACTGGGATGGTTACTTAGCGCTATAACTTTCGGCGACTATGTGTCGACTTATCTGTCAGCCCTAAGGGATGTCGACCCTGCGAAACTTACCCTAATACCAAGCTTCAGGGCGGTTAGAGATCAAGTAAGAACCTAAGGATGACTGAATTTACCTCTCTAACAACTTCCATTCTGTGATAGGTTACCGCCTTTACCTCAACCTTGGAACCATGCACCTGTCGATTGTATGTCTCGCCGTAGGCCTTGGCGCTTATGTGAAGGGTGCTGGAACCGGCTTTCATAAGGTCGACACGAAACTTCGAGTAGACTTTTCCCTCGAGCTCAAATTTCAGCAGTAATGTGTCGAGCCAATCATAGAGAAGCTCTACTTCGTCAGCGCCGTCAGCCTCAATATCGTCGGCCTGTTTATGTGAGATTGACTTTAGGTTGCACATCGTATCGAACAGTGCGAGCCCCGCGTTCTCCAGCGCCTCTTCAAAGGTTGCACCAACGGATTGAATGTATGCGTCTGTCGTGTGAGGAAGAAACTTGTAACGCGGGGCTGGCAAAGCGAAGGCTCCGATCTTCCGCGCTCGCAAGCCAACGGGAACTTAAATAGGAATCGCATTCAGGGATACTTTAGCCGGGATGGCCGAGTGGATTAACATCATGAAAAATGGTCCAAAGGCGCGGGCCTTGAGTGTCAGCTTCAATGCAAGCCCGTGGCCCTTATGGGCCTCGGGGGTTCGAATCCCTCTCCCGGCGCCAAATGACACCCTACTGGTCGTGAGAAGTGGCAAAGCGGAGGGAAAGAGGAAATGAAGCAAACCAAGATCATAGTCCTTGCTCTGGCAATCATCCTACTCTCCTTCCCGCTTCCAGCCAAAGCAGCACCCTCTCTAAGCACGGACCTTTTCCTATACACTATCCGAGACAAGCAAGTAACCTTAGTCGGCTCGGGACTATCGCCGAGTCAGCAATACTACCTATGGGTAAGGGGACCTGCTGCCAACAAGACACGTTATACGGGAACGAGCTTCACGCCGGTATCTGGAGGACTCATCCCTCCTGATATAATATATCCTCTGGCGGCAAATGCCTCGTTAGGTACATACCTCATCAGCCTCTCCTCGTCGTCAACAGTCGATAATGCGCAGGCGACCGTCCACTTCGGTATCTGGGGTTCCGCGGAACCTGTATACCAAAGAACGCAATCGGTGAGCATCTTAGGCGGCGGTATTTTCCCGGGCACAAGTCTCAGTTTGACGATTCAAGATCCTGCCGGCAATATCGTACACGCCACACTAACCTCGACGACCGATGGAGATTTCAATCACACCTGGAGAATCCCGCCAGACGCGATTACAAACGTATTCACAGCCGTGATTTATGGCACCGGAACATTCGATAACCCGCAACAGGACTTTTCCTCTACCGCGAAATTTACCGTGACGCCAGCAGTATTATCGGCAACAATCGTAGACCAGCCAAACTCAACCTATCAGCGGACGCAAGTTGCTAATGTCTCGATGACACTTCAATATCCAGATGGCAGTCCCGTCGTCAATTCGAAGACAAACTCAGGACCCGTCATCCTGATGCGAGACCAGACCACACTTGGCCCTGCGAATATGACCCTTGCAAATCCCGCAAACGGAATCTGGACGGCTGGGACCAAACTTTTAGTCAACGCAACGTCCAGTGGGAAATACCGCTTCGAAATGCCTGCCATGGCCTTTGATGATGGGTTCGGGAACCAGGGTGCGGCAGCTGACACGTACTCTAATTATTTCACAGTTACGAATGCCAGCTTGGTTATCACGAGTCAGCTGAATGGAACGCAGATTCAGATCCCATTCGGTCAAATCAGTATCATATCAAAGGTAACATATCCAGACGGAACGCCTTTGACCGTTGGGTCCGTGAACGTAGTTGTCTCCACCGGATCATCAGTCACATCGTTGACGTCGACCTACGACCCCTCCATTCGTGAATGGCGTGCATCTTACTCAAGCACACTTTTTGATTTAGCTCGTAGCGGGAGATGGACGCTCAAGGTGAGCGCAGGAGACGCGTTAGGGAACTCTGGTAAGGCCACCTACGAAGTTGTAGCTCAGCCGTATCTGTTCGTCACTCTAATTGTAGGAGTGGTTGCGGTCGCGTTTGTTGTTCGTTGGACGGTGTCGCGCTATGGAAGGAAGATCTACTTCCGGCTGCGGAGAATCCTCAAACGGCCTAGATACCACAAATTTTCTCAGGGTTGAAAGATTCCACCGGTGTATCCATGCACCGAAATTGCTTTTCTTTTACCCCGCCATTCAAAGACGAAAGAGTAGACTGGCATCAGGTATTGGGCTAACTGTGTCACCTGGAATCGGTTGCTAAGTATCTTTGAGAATGCTACGGGAGGCTTCACGACCATAGCATGGAGCCTCTGAACCAAATCCTCTTTAGTTATCGAATTTGAGGCGAATTCTACGCCAGGGTACTCTAGGAGTAGTTCTTCGTAAGTTGTCTTCCTCAGCGGTAGGGTGCGGTCGAAGAACGCTTCAGCCTCGAGGTCTTCCTTTCCTTGGGCGTTGAGGAAAAGGGAATTTTCATCGTACTTGTAAGCTAGCTCCGTGATTTCGTTTAGCCGAAATGACTTCGTTCCCGAACCTTCCCCTCTCCCAAGGAGTCGTTTTGCCAAATTCGATATCCCCTGTCCTTCAGCCGAGTCCAACTCTACTAGATCTCTGATCTTTCCCTCAACTTCTACAGCGACGACATCGGGGGGGAGATCGATTTTGTACGTGTTTCCCCTAAAGTAGAAGCATTCATGGTACCCTCGAACTCTCCAGAATGGGATGAGTTTTAGTTTAGGGTTTTCCGCGGGTTGAACGTCTTTGTCTCTAGGTTTGAGAAAAGAGAGGAGCCGGTTTTTGAACAGGGACGCCTTGCGGCCTTCCGCGGTCGTGAGCAGTTCTGGTAGGGGTTTGGGCTCAAGGTAGTAGATTTCGGGGGTTATTTTTTCTGGAGCCCAGCCATTTCCTACCCTTGAATCCTCGAATCCCCCTGCTGATTCGAAGAGTGTTTGAAACTCGTTTATTGTTGAGTCAAGTAGGTGTTTTATTTCTTCGAAGCGATCGTCTGCGCTCAAATTTTGAGCCTTAACCGACGAAAGTGCTAGATTTGGTAGGCTATGGTTGCACAGTGAGCTTACCGTATCGGCCTACGTTCAGCTGGGTTTCGCCCCGGAAACTATCCACATATCCATTCTCGATCGTTACTGTATCGTTAGCCTTTACCTGGTCGATTTGCTCGTTCCACAGGTTCAACTTAACACTACCAGAATCATCAGAGACAACCGCTGTAGCAACCCTGGATTGTTCACCCCTTCGCGTCGTTACCTCCCTTGCAGGCGAGATTTCTTGAATCTTGGCGGTTATATCCACACGCCTCATTCCAGGCTTGAGTTCGGAGACATTCATTGAAATCAATCCGCTAGAGGAATCCTTGCGATATTAAACTATTGCACTTCAGTTAGGGCTTGGTGGTCAATGAATGCATCCTAACCAAGTCGTCCTTGAACGGCGCTAGAGCCTTCGGGACGTTTACCTCGACTGGGTCGCGGAGAGCCAAGTTCTTCTCCTTCTTAATTTTCCAGACTTCCCGGTTGAACTCTAACATCTTCTGAGTATAGCGTTTCGACGCTTTCGGCCACGCGGGCTTCGGGAATCGCTCGGCGTGGATGCTTCTCTTCGAGTACAGCTGCTTCCAGATAGATTCCGACATGAACGGGGCTATGGGCGCTAGTAAGAGGAGCACGTTCTTCAAGACTGTGTGAAGCGTGTACCAGGCAGCTTTCTGCTGAGCTTTTGTGAAGCCTTGACCGTAGGCGCGAGGCTTCACCATTTCTAGGTAGTGGGAGGCAAATGTCTCCCAGACGAAATCTCTGATTGCCGTTGAGGGGACAAAAAAATTGTAATCGTGATAGCCCTTCATGCATTCTTGTATTAGTAAGGCAAGTTCGGAGAGAATCCACTTGTCGCTGGGCTGGAGTCTGGCATTTTTGACCTCCGGGAAGGATGAGATGAAACGGGAAAGATTCCAGAGCTTTGTGATGAACTTGTGAGCTGAAGCGATCCTCATTTCCGAGCATCGGAAATCGGATCCTAGAGTGGCCTCGGAAGCATTCCAGAACCTGAATGCGTCTGCGCCGAACTTTTCGAGCACCGGCTCAGGCTCCACAACGTTCCCTTTGCTCTTGTGCATCGCCTGACCTTGCTCGTCCATCCCAAGCCCGTTTATCCACGCATCTGTAAATGGCGCCTGTCCTGTTAGTTGGTAGCACCTCAGAACTGAGTAATGAAGCCAAGTTCTCACTATGTCCTTGCCCTGAGGCCTTATGCTCACAGGGTATGCTCGCTTGAAGAACTTCGAGTCGAGTTGGTATTTGGAAATGTAAAGCGCGGAAATGCTTGAGTCCATCCAAGTGTCGAATGTACGAGTATCTCCTTCAAACTCTGCGTGGCCGCACTTGGAGCATATTGCCGAGGGTGGCTGATCCTTCCATGGCTGGTAATATTCGCCTGGGGGTGGAAGGAAGGGTGTGCCGCAATTCTTACAGTACCAAACCGGAATTTCGGTTGCGTATACGCGGCGTCTCGATATCGGCCAGTCGATTACTATTGAGTTTATCCAATCGAGCAGTATCTGTCTGGCCGCGTTGGGGTGAAAGGTGATCTGTTTAGCAAGTTGTTTGAGCTTTGGGATGAAGTCTATCTGCTTTAGGTAGTACTCTTTCATTGGTATGATTTCGATCGCGGTTCCGCTGCGTGAGCATACTGGTGTGCGGTGCCTAATGTTTTCAGTCTTAACGAGAAGGCCCTGAGAGCGGAGGTCTTCAACTATCCGTGAGCGGCCTTCCTGCATCGTTATGCCTTGGTACGGTTCCGCGGCGGCGGTAAGTCTGCCATCCGGCCCGACGGCTAAGATCTCTGTGAGGCCTAGCTCTCTGAACAGCAGAACGTCTGTATAGTCTCCGTAACTGCATACCATTACCGCCCCTGTGCCGAATTCCGGCTGCGCGCTTGGATGGGGTTTAATCTGGACCTTCCGGCCGTAGATGGGGAGAATCGCGTGCATTCCGTGAAACTTGGTGTATCTCTCGTCGGTGGGGTTTACGATTACTAGTTGACATGCGCATATGAGTTCCGGTCTTGTTGTTGCGATTACTAGCGTTTCGCCCGTTTCTTCGATTTTGAAGTTGACGTATGCCAGGTTGGAGGGAAGATCTTCATACTCTACTTCTGCGTCGGCGATTGTTGTTCCGCATTCATAGCAGTAGTTGTTAGGGCGTGTTGCCTCGTAGATCAGCCCCCTTTTCCAGAACTCGATAAATGTAGCCTGCGTGAGCTTCCGGTAGGATTCGTGATCGGTGTGATATTTCCCATCGTAGTCTCCACTCAACCCGACACGCTTCATCATGTTCATTATCTGACCCTCAAGGTCGTCGAGGGCGTGGGAGCATAGGTCGATGAACTGTTCCCTCGGTGTGTCCCGCATTTTCACTTTGGAATGCTTCTCCACATAGATCTCGACATTGATTCCGTTCCGGTCGAACCCGATTGGGAAGAGGACGGATTTTCCCTGCATGCGCTGCGATCGGGCGATCATATCGATCTGTGAGTACGCTGCCACTGCCCCTATGTGCCAAGGTCCTGAAGTTGTCGGCGGCGGGGTGTCGATGACGAAAGGCCTGCCTTCCTTGCCCACCTTGAACCTGAACGTCCCTTCCTGCTCCCATTGATCGAAAATCTTCCTCTCAACATTATGGTCCCATCTTTTCTCGACGATTCGTGGAAGGAATTTCTTCGCGTTTTCAGTTTTCTCTGAAGCCGTCATGTGTTGTCACTTGTGAGAACTGTACTGGGGCCGAAGAGAGATTGTTTCGGGTCTTAGTGGACTTGGCGGTGATACAGGCCCCTGCACCAGATTGAGTTGAGTTGCTTCGCCGTATAAGATTGTCGAATGGTTCAGGTAGCCTTCGTGGGAAATCCTGCGGCCCTCGACGTGAGGTAGTCCGATAGCCTTAGGGCAGAGATTAGCAGAAAGACGATAAGCACCACTGGCCCTGCGAACAGGTTGGTGATTTCGACGAAGTTCGCGAAGCCTGTGAAGGCGCCACCGTACGCGGTGCTTGCCATATCGAGGATTGTGAAGTAGTAGTTGAAGAACCAATGTAGGAGTATGTCGGCGTAGGCGCCGTAGCTCACGTACATAATTGCAAATACGAAACCTGCCAAGGCCGCTGTGGAAACTTTTCCGATCTCCCAGCCTCCCCCGCTAATGTAGTGCGCTAGCCCGAACATTACCGAACTTACCAGTATAAGCGCCCACTCCAGTGGGCTAATGCCACGGATGAAACCGTTTGCGGCGACGGTTTTGTAACCCAGTTTGGATTTGGCAAGTTCGGGACTGAAGAGGGTAAGGAGAAACAAACCCGCCCGTTTCTTCAGGCCGGTCAACCGTGCGTCCGATCGGTAAATGATCAGAAGGAATACGGCGAGGGGAACTCCAATGGTCGTGATTCTGAAAGCGAACTCTTCGTCTATTGGTGCGTAGGCAAGGTTGAGGAGGATCAAATATGGGCTTGTTTGAGCTGGAAAGTTCAAGCTGCCCGTCTGGATTCCCCGTGTCGTTTGGAAGTCTGTAATGAGAATTGTCGCATAGAGCAGGCCCGTGGCTACCAATGGCATGATGTAAAGGAAGTTTGTTTTCGCTACTGAAATTGGCTTAGAGAGCGCCTCCCTAATCGACCTTAGAAACCCTCCAGCGCTAAGACCCGCGGCCACTATGCAAACCACGAAAATGATCCAAATGGCTGCGAATAGGCTCCCGTGGCTCATTCCCCCGGGGAGGTACACCGTGTACAACATGAAGATGTCCAACGGTAGCTGATGGACCACGTGTACTGCGTCTTTGAGGCCGTCGGCGGTTGAGAAGTACAGTACTGGGCCTAAGACGAGGGCAATTACGTAGGTGATGGCTGAGAAGACCGCGAGGATTAGAGCAAGCACTCTACCAACCGTAACTACGAGCTGTAGTGACTTTCGTACATCCATTGACAACCGCTCAACGTTGAGCCACGAAACCGCACGAATGGGCCTAATCAATATACTGGTGTTAATCCTTGTCAAGCGGCCGAAGTTGAATGGATTATGCTCATGAGTCTATGATTGATGCTTTGTGCTTTCTGTTAAGTCGTGCTCAGACGTATTTCTTGAGTTCGCCTACTTTGTCGGTGCGTTCCCAGGTGAAGTCGGGATCGTCACGCCCGAAATGGCCGTAGACCGCCGTCTTCCTGTAAATGGGCCTCCGGAGGTTTAGGTGCTCAATTATTCCCTTAGGGGTCATGTCGAAAACTGTTTTCACTGCCTCCGTAATCCTCTCGTCAGGCAGCTTACCAGTTCCGTAGGTGTTAACCATTACAGAAACTGGCTTCGAAACGCCTATCGCATACGCGATCTGCACGTCACATTTGTCGGCTAAGCCCGCTGCAACTATGTTCTTCGCAATGTAACGCGCCATGTAACTTCCGGACCGATCCACCTTAGTCGGATCCTTCCCAGAATAACAACCGCCCCCATGGCTTCCGATTCCACCATAAGTGTCGACAATGATCTTCCTCCCAGTCAGCCCGGAATCAGCGAGTGTCCCACCTATAGTGAAGCGCCCGGTCTCGTTTATGAAAAATTTACTGTTCTTATCGAGCATGCTCTCGGGGATGACGTATTCGATCACCTTCTCGATTATATCCTGCCTCATTTGTTCCCTCGGCACGTCTTCATTGTGTTGGGCCGCAATTACGACGGCGTCTACGCGTTTGGGCTTGTCGTTCGAATACTCAACGGTCACTTGCGATTTTCCGTCAGGGCGCAGGTAGGGTAGAATCCCCTGTTTTCTCACGTCGGCGAGGCGTTTGACAAGCTTGTGGGCCAGCATGATGGGTAGGGGCATGAGTTCAGGAGTTTCATTCGTCGCGTGCCCGAACACCATTCCCTGATCTCCCGCGCCAATATCCTCCTTATCGACCCCCATGGCGATGTCTGGGGACTGCTCTTCTATTGAGGTGAGAACTCCGCAGGCTTCCCAATCCAAACCAACCTTCGCGTTGTCGAAGCCAATATCGCGTAGGACGTTGCGGACGATTTGGCTTATGGGGACGTAGGTGGCTGTGGAGATCTGGCCGGTAACAATTATGGTTCCTTTCATTATGAGGGTCTCGATGTCGACGCGTGATTTGGGATCCTTCTGCATGATCGCGTCGAGGATCGCGTCTGAGATTTGATCAGCAACCTTGTCGGGGTGGCCTTCGGTTACGCTCTCGGATGTGAACATGTAGGAACGAGGCTTTTGGCTCACAGCCACCGCAACGTTAGTTGACCCGTTGGAAAGTTTGCTCAAGTGATTTCACTGAAAGTTATTGGCGGAAGTCCAATATTCCCATAATATAACTTTACGATACGAAAAAATTCCCCTAAGAATTACCGTGCAAACAAGGTTATTCCGGTACAGGTTCGACTTGGCCACTGCTGGCCGGAGGCAGGGAGTAGGAAAAAACATGGGTGTAATACACCTTGGTTCGAATGGGACGCAGTTGTTGGTTGTATGTTCTAGTAGCTTGCTGGTGGACCGGGAACTCTGAAGCCGACTACTTGCTTATTGATGGTCGCAAGAATTGCACCGATTAGTCTGCGTGACCTCTCTACGGTGAAGAGCACCCGTTAGACGTTTTCTGTTGGGGTCGGTGGGAGGTGAAGCGTATGTCAGATGGCATACAATTTTCAGCGCGGCGTCGATGGCGTGGTGGAGTTAAGGGGGCGCTGTTGCGGAGCCCTAAGACTGCTAAGCGTAGGGTGTCGTTGCGCGTGCCCAGCGTGGTAATGGAAAATGTTCGTCGGCTCGCAACGGAGCTGGGCATGCCTCCCACGGAGCTCTGCGAGCTACTGATCTCGTTCGCTTCGACCGCAAACTTCCTTCGGCTCGAGAAGCAGGAGGGGGTGGATGACTTCTTGAGTTCGGTTAGGCTGAACCGAACGATGAAAGCGTTCGGCAGCCTCATGGGCGGGCATGAGCCTCGAATCGGAACAGCCGGTGCTAAGCCCATTTCTTTGAGGTTTCCAGCCCGTTTTCTCATGATCATTGGCCAGTATGCTAGGTTGACAGGCTACAACCAGAGCGCAGTCCTGCTCCAATTCTTGGAGCAAGGCGTCCACCTCTACGTGCGGAGTTGGGTTGCTGTGGTGAAGGCTGTGACTGTCGGCATCAAGACTGCTGACACCGAACGAATTCCGCCTATCAATCCCTCGGAAGAGGCTCAAGATGGGAAGTCGGTTCCTCATGGGACTGGATGACGCACCGCGAAGATTAGTGACCTAACACGCTTGCAAAGCGAACCAACAACCAAACCGCTCCTCATTCGTAAGGGAATATTAGGCTCGCACGCATATTCTTAATGGAATATCGCTCAGAGGTGCGTTTCATTACATGTTACCCGGCTTACAGGAGATTGGGCGACGACGCCGCCTCCTAGCCATGAGCCAGAAACAGCTAGCCAACCTCGCGGGTGTCAGCCAGTCAATGATCGCCAAGATCGAGAGCAAGAACATCAGCCCATCATACCTGAAAACCAAGGCAATTTTCGATACGCTCGAGAGTTTAGAGCGAAGGAACGAGCTTAAGGCGAAGGACATTTGCCACGGCAAAGTCGTTAGCGTGCAGGTTCACGAACCTATTTCTAAGGGAGTTCACTTGATGCGAGAGACAGGTTTCTCCCAGCTCCCCGTCTTCAACGGCAACCAAGTCGTGGGAAGCTTAACGGAGAAGACGATTCTTCAGAAGCTCGTGTCCTCCCCAAAACCTGACCTTGTCTCGAAGGGGGAGATAGAGACGATAATGGATGAGGCGTTCCCCCTAGTGAATGAGGTTACGCCGGTGTCGATGGTTTCTGCGCTGCTCCAGTATGAGCCGGCGGTGCTAGTGGTCCGACGTGGACACGTACTCGGAATCATCACCAAAGCGGATTTGCTCAAGGTCATTGGATCTTAACTTGAGGACTTTCCCTTTGCGGCCGCAACGATATTGACTACATCCCGGTCTTTCAATTTGTAATCCGTCGGGAGACGAACCTTCGTGCGGGCGTCAACAGCATAAATCATTGTCCTAGCCAGCTCACTGTGAATCTGGGCGGCCAGGTCCGAGATGGAGGCGTTGTAGGGAACTAGGAAGGCGTCTGGAAGCACCATCCCCTTCCTATCCGAAAACTTGTCAGCATCCTCAACCGGATAGACGACATTCATTCCGAGCAGTTTGAAGACGCATGTGTTCAGAGCGAACTGCACACCCGTCCGTATCCATTTCGAGAAAACACGCTGCTCAACGTAGGTTAGAGCGTCCCGCTGCTCGGAGCTAAGCTTACTCCGGTCCCTAACCTTGAAAACTTCCTCACCGGGAACATACTCCACATATCCCTTCTGCTCCGCCCTCCGCAAAGCGAGTTCCGCATCACTTGACGCGGCGATCACGAACGCCTGCCCGAACTCCTTGATCAACTTCTCATAGTTCTTCTCACCTAGTGCGATATCCATCTTGTTTGCCACGATCAGTGTGGGCTTCGAGATTTCGCGCACGCTCTTCGCGAAACTCCAAACATCATCACGAGCCCATTTACCCAAGTCCTTGTCCGTTAGGCCTGTAGCACTGAGCGCTTGCGCGATGTGACCTGCCGTGATTTTCATGCCGGCTAGATCCTGCGCGAACAGATGGTCCACAGGCGAACCTTTCTTCGAAGGCTTCTTGATCTTTCGAAGTGTCTTATCGATCGATTTCGCATACCAACGTACAATCTCCTCCTCAATATCGTAGACGTCGGCGACGGGGTTGCCCATGCCAGGCTTGGTGAGTTTTCCCTCAGCATCTACACTGCCCGAGGCGTCTGCGATGTGTATGAGGGCGTCTGCTTGGGATGCTACGCTTAGGAACTGCGTTCCCAACCCCTTCCCCTCCCATGAACCCTTGATTAGACCCGGGAGGTCGAGTAGTTGCATGGGGATGAAGCGGGAACCGTCCACGCAGGTTGAGTTTCGAGGATTATCCTCAACCCCCAACTCCTTGCACACGCAGATTGTCTTGGCGTACGCTTGGCCGATGTTCGGTTTCTTGGTGGTGAATGGGTAGGTGGAGACTTCGGCGGTTAGGAGGGTTGCGGCGTTGAAGAACGTGGTTTTGCCAGCGTTTGTCTTACCGATCAGCCCTATCTTGAGCAAGAACCTTCAGTACGAGTCCATCTATTGAGAGTATTATACGCGTTGGGTTCAGCGAAGTCCTCGGTTGATACGTTGACTCACATTCAGCCATAACTGTTATAGCAACTCTCTGAGGGTGAGGTGCTGGGGCCGACCCTGTCGAGACCAAGTGTGGGGCCGTAGACGCTCCGATGAACTCGAAAGGAGTGACGGTGTCTAGCCAGGGATGACGACAGGGATACGTACCCGCCAAGGGCTCCAGAAGACCAAACCTTAACGGGTTTGCGGACCTGAATGGAATGACGAACTTCAGGAGCGAAGAAACCCGTAGACATGACGGTATGGCGGAAGTCGAGGGTTCAAAATGGTTCGAGGCCCGAACCATGAGAATCCCTTCGGCCCCACCACCAAATGCGCGACCGGGAATGCGAGCTTCCACGAAAAGGCTCGCAAATGCTGTCATCCCCATTGAATTTTTTTGCTGTTTGCGAGAAATGTATGCGACGTGTCGATTTCGCCGCCGCATTCCTTAGCGCAGTAGGAATAGCGTTGTAAGTTATGGTTGGGGTTCTATTTCGCCGGGCCGCCACGTTTTGTCGAACCAGGGTTGCGTGGGCATGTGGAGTCGTAGGAGTATGTTCCAGCCTTTGCCCGGGATTGTCTGAACCCAGTTGTTCTCTTCGCCGGCAGGGGCTGTTGGGCCGAAGTAGACGTCCACCGAACCGTCCGAGTTGACTTGGAGTCCGGGAGTCGTGCTGCCGACTGATGGATATTCTTGGTCGGTCTGGAGCATGGAGCGGGTCTGGTTATCGTATACAACCACCGACCAGTCCTGCTGGATTGGGATGTTTGGTGGCAGATGCAGTTTATAGTTCTTGCCACCGTCGAATGGATTCCCGTTCGAGTCCAGGCAGGCGAATGTCTGCGCTGACCCTGCGCCGACCATGGCGGGTGTGACGCCGGTGGCTAGGAAGAAGTATGAGATGTAGTCGTCGAGGCTGAGGACGCCGGGCTGTTCTTGGAATTGGTAGCCGCCGGGGAGCGGGATTCGCCATGCACTGTTAGGATAGTAGTAGTCCTCTTGTCCTCCTCGGATTTTGTAGGTTATTGTTCGGGCGGTTGCGTCGCCGACCGCGGCCGCCTCCGTCAGAATCGCCTTCATGCGATCGTCTGGAGCGAAGGGCTGCCCCTTCTGGATGCCGATGGCAGCGAAGTATCCCAGTCGTAGAGAGTCTAGGGAGCTGGTCGGTTCCTGTTGCACAATCTGGTTGAGCGTCTCCCAGGAAGTGTAGTCGGCAGGTGCAACCGTGACCCAGGGCTTTCCGGACATGTTGATGAAATTCATCGGCGGCGGGTTGGCGGCCTCGGATAAGGGGTAGATGCGCGTGTACTTCTTGACCAAGTCCGTGCTGGGCTGCGGATATTGGTTGGTTGGGACGCTGCGCCAAAACAGCCAATTGTTGTAGGTTTGCGGTTGCACGACAAAGTAGCCGCTTGGGGTCGGGCCACTATATCCCGGGGGCAGAATCAGATATTTGCCGCCATTGCCCTTATCCGCTCCAGTTAGTCCTATGTCGGCCACCCAACGATACCACATATCGTTGATTGAGCCTGCCACCGCCGGGGGCGCCTCAAATACGAGCGGCCCATTTGATAGATCAAGCCACATTCCGGTGTAGACTTCAACGGCCGCAGTGAGGAAGATTCCCATGGAGTCCATTGGCTTTTCGAGGTACGGTACCGTAGTGTTCGCCGGCCCCAGTGAAAGAGTGCCGCTCCGCATGCCTGCTTGGTTGAGGGCGGGAAGTGCGAGCAGGTAAGCTTGTACAGCGCGTTGGAAGTCCAGGTTGTCGTAGATCTTCTGAACACTCGCATTGTCAGGAAAACCGTCGAAGAAGTTCAATGTACCAAAACGTGTGTTAACCGTGTTTGGGCACTCGATGCCTGGCGGAATGGGAGTCGTCATCGTGTACTCGGGCGGTGCAGATGTTGCGGAGGTTGTGGAAGATGTAGTTGTGGGAAATGTTGAGTTTGAGGAAGAAGACGTTGGGGGGGAGCTGCCGTATAATTCGAAGGCGCCTATTCCCGCCGCGACAGCAACTACACCTGCGCCTACGTATTTCAGGAAGCGTCGTCTGGAGGGGTTTAGATGAGACTTACTTGATTCCAAGGCACTCAACCCATCGCTATAACGATGTGGCCTATCTCGGCCTTCCGAATGCATGCTAATGTCGCCATCGCAAGTTGTTTCTCCTCTTGAGAAGGCTTGGTACAGTATGCTTGCATCAATTAGCTTTCAGCCCTGACTGAGCCCTTTCTTACAACCACTTTTCTCCGCTCAAACGAGAAGATTAAACGGTCTCCACTCTCCAGTCTTAGTACGCGTCGAGCATTTCTAGGAACCGTAACTTGGAACTTTCCGGTTACTTTGGAATCGCCAAGCTTCGTCATGCAGGAATCACAACATCACAAACTTCAAACTTCTGGGAATGTAGAGATTCTGTAACTGAGGTTTCTGGTTCTAAGTTACAACTCCTCACAAGTCTTAAGCAAGAATGAAATGTGGTTCTGACAAATTGCCCGCCGGCGGGTTCATCCCCATTGAATTTTCAATGGCGATGCTGCCACCGCCACAGAACCGGAAGTGTATCAGTTCTAAGTGGGGCTGGATTTCGTCGAACTAATCGCCAAGAATTGAGGCGTCTGGAAGGTAGCCCCACCATCATACGATAGAGAGTCCCTTCGGTCCCACCACCAAATAATCTGAGGGACTCGTTTAACTAAAGAATGACCACGGTACCATATGCGGTTAAGATGAATGAGAAGACCATGACCCAACCAATGGTTCAATCTATGGGCATCAGTGTTGGCATCGTCTTCCGTAGCAATACTCTGTCACTCTATGAATCGTATGCCTGGAAGATCTTTCAGGCCTTTGTCGCTGGTAATTAATTGGGCCGAGTACGCTCTGGCCGTGGAGTAGACTATTGCATCAGCCATCGCGAGCCCTCCCTGCAAACTCATGTCGGCTGCCTTCAATGCGAATTGCTCGTCCAATTCGACAATTCTGGTTCTAGTAATCTGTGCGTACGCCTCCAGGGCCACCTGTTCCCCTCTTTCTTTCTTCAACCTCTTGTAAACCTCATACACGACGACAGTCGGTGTGACTGCGTTATTCTCGTTGGCGTCTTCGATGTAAGAGGCATATTTTTTCGCTAACGGCCCGTCCGAGAAGTACTCTATCCATCCGTACGAGTCGATTACTTTCAAAACCTGTCCTGCTCGTCTCGAATATTCCCTGTCCTCGTGCCACCCGCAAGACCACGAGTCTCCTTAATCGGTTTCAGAGGAATCAGATGAACAACTCCATCCTTCTCCACGACTACTACTTTCTGCCCAGGTTGGAGCTTCAATTTTGACCTAACTTCCTCGGGGATAACGACTTGGAACTTGGAAGAAACCGTCACTGTAGCCATCGTTGGCACCACAGTACAACGGCGCATCGATCGATACTTAAAGCTTCTTACACCGCGATCAGGATCTGCCGTCAGTCAAACACGAAATTCCCGATTGCTGGGGTGTGCCCTCCACGGTTCGAAAAAGCTAGGAATAGAACCGACTCTCTAACTTTAAGCCGTCGCCTTAAGAAATCACGAGCGGCTTTCAGGTCAGATTTTTTCTTGTAAAACTGTCTATACGCATCAAAGAGGGGGCAGCTAATAGTGAGTGCTTCGTGTTTGCCTTAACGATTCTAAAAAAATGAGAAGTTTAGTGAGCGGTAGCCTACTATTGAATATCAGTTGCTTTAGGGCTTAAGGGTGATGTTTGTGGTGGTAGTTATTGTTGTTATTGTTGTTGTAACCTGGATAACAGTTTGGGCTATAGCTCGGGCAGCTTGAATAGCCTGGATAGCTCGGATGGCTTGGATGGCTTGAATGGCTTGGATAGCTCGGGTAGCTTGGGTAGCTCGGATGGCTTGGATAGCTCGGATAGCTTGGGTAGCTCGGATGGCTTGGATAGCTCGGATAGTATGGGTAGCTCGGATGGCTTGGATAGCTCGGATAGTATGGGTAGCTCGGGTAGGTTGGGTAGCTCGGGTATGTTGGGCTAACGACGTAGCTTTCTGAAGTTACTGCTAGAGGTTGACTGCCGTAGTATTGCTGATAGTATCCATTTTGCGCATTGTAAATCGAAACTGAGAACTGCACTGTCTGCACCGATACTGGGAGGGTAAACTGGAGTTGCCCGCTGAAACTATTCCCGTATATTGCGCTTAGCACGGTGTTCGCCGTTCCAATTTCCGAGTTGTAGCCTGTATAAGCCGTGCCGACGGCGTATAGCTGACTGGTGTAGATGGAGCATGTCGCTGACACGGGTACTGTAACTTGAATGCTTGAGCCGTAGTATTGTGGCGCTGCTGTTACCGGATAGCCAAGTTGAGCCGTACAGGGCTGAGCCAAGACTGGGCTACTGTTCACTCCGACTGCGATGATTGCTATGATTAGAACAATGCCGAGTATAGCGTAGTTACACGTTTTCGCGTGTGTTTCAACCAATCTTTCTCATCGATTAACTACGTCATGTAGTTGCCTATAACCAGTGTGGATGAATCATCCTTGTGTGTGAGTAGGAGACTACAGGGAGCATATGACAGATGGCATACAAACGCCTCAAAATTGGCTTAAATGGATTGCGTGATGAGGTTGAAGAAGCAAAGATATCCAGCATGCGAATGCGGACTCTGCGGATGACAACATCCCGTCTCTCGAAATTGGCTTCCAGCCCGAATTGGATTCGATCGGGATTCTTCAGAGAGTGGTCATATGCTGATTTTGTTCGATTACTTTTCTTGGGGATACGATGAATCGGCGTCTCTATGCATAATGTAGAAGAGCATTTCGCGAAATGAGGTGTTGAGTCTCCGCTTCTCGACCACACGAAACTCGTTTGAGAGCGTTCTCTCAGCTTCATCTTCGTTGACACCCGGTGGTCCGTAGCTCCAACGTGACCCGCGAAGAAAGCACCATAGTAGGTATACGGTTCCAGGCCGCGAGACGACCTTGAGTGATTCCTTGTATCTGAGTCTCTCTTGGGCAGATAGGCTATGGAAGCATCCTAAGTCCAATACAACATCGAATGTTGAGAAAATTCCTGAGACGGCCGCAGTGTCAAGAAAGTTCAACACGTAGAAGCCGCACTTTAGGTCTCGTTCTCGGGCTTTCGCAGCGGCTTTTCTGATAGCCACCTTTGAGATATCGACTCCGGATACGTCAAAACCTTTCTCCGCCAGATACAGCGCGTTTGTTCCTGTCCCACAGCCGATATCAAGCACTCTGCCAACCCTTACGCGACCACCTTGAACAAGCTCCATCAATTCGTCTGCTGGGACACCTGAATCCCAAGGCGCACCCGAACGGTACGCTAATTCCCACCAATTCGGCAAGGCAGACGCTTCCCCTCAGATGTGAAACCCTTTGTACTCTGGGTACTCGAAGTCCCACTGTTGAATCTTAACAGTTCCTATTAGCAATGCGATCTCTGAGACTGCGCCACAGGGTGCCTTCCAAAATTAGTTCTTGCTCGTCTTCTTCAAAACATAATTAAAGAATCTTAGAGTTGTACCATCGTCAGAAGTCAGCACTCATAGGCTCCCCTACAACCTTACCTTAGAGAATCTTCACTTGGCTGACAGCCAAGCAGGCTGTGTTGCTTCTCCGCCAAACGACCAACACATCTGTGTCGCGTAACGGGTCTCTTCCAGCGAGCTTATACGTTTTCGATCTGAACCTCTCGGTTCTGTAGGGAATCAGACCGTGCCAAGAATTCCGATCAATGAACTCAGAGAAACTGGAGTGAACTTATTCACTCGTCTAGGCGCCCCACGCGAGTACGCTGAATTAGTTGTCGACATGCTCATCGAAGCTAACCTTGTAGGTCACGACTCGCATGGAATCTGCCTCGTCAGCCGATACGCTGAAAGAATCAAGAATGGAATTATTGATCCATCGGCAAGACCCGAAGTAACCAATGATACTCCGAGCACAGCGATTATTGATGGGCATTGGACCTTTGGGCAGGTAATCGCCACCAAGGCAATGCGGCTAGCAATCGAGAAGGCGAAGAAGACCTCGGTCAGCGCTGTCGGAGCCATTCACTGCAATCATATCGGACGACTTGGGGCCTATACGATGCTTGCGGCTGAAAATGACATGGTCGGGTTCTTGATGGTTAACGTAGTTCACCCAGTCGTCCAACCATTTGGCGGAGCGTCTCGCGTCTTCGGAACGAACCCAATCTCAGTCGCAGCTCCAGCAGGGGAAGAGAAACCGTTCCTTCTGGATTTCGCTACCTCCGCTGTGGCTGACGGGAAGGTGGGGTTGGCGGCTATGAATAAGGAGAAGATTCCTCTCGGCTGGATTGTTGACAATGATGGGCATGAGACGGATGACCCCCTTGACTTCTGCTTACAGAATGGTTCGGTTGGAGAAAATGGCAGGTTGCTCAGCTTTGGAGCCAGGGACGGACACAAGGGTTACTGTCTCTCAATCCTGATGGAGATCCTGGGTGGAATATTGCCCGGTGGAGGATCCATCG
>Ga0326727_10011494_pt1 | contig 20579 bp, 19 predicted proteins | sample MB2enrmetagenome_FD_207643 | JGI IMG/M metagenome (GOLD analysis project Ga0326727, IMG submission 207643) | Lab enriched peat soil microbial communities from McLean, Ithaca, NY, United States - MB29MY | ecosystem: Environmental > Terrestrial > Soil > Wetlands > Peat | place: USA: New York...
GTCACTCAAGACATTGGCCATAGCTACGAGGCTAACGCCTCGTGCTCTTGTCAATGTCCCGGAGGGTGTCTCCGTTGGCCGGTTTTCAGGTGACCATCATTGGCCGGTTTTGGGTGACCACTGAGGCCATAGTGGTTGTGTTTGCACTTGGCGCTTTGACGGCTGCGAACTGTGTGGGACAGGACGTGCCGAAGGGCGTGAACTACAAGAAGGCAACCGCGGAAACCAACGCCAAGGCTAAAATTGCACTCGAACGCGCGCTTTCAGACACCGACGCCCCGACGAACTTCCTAAGTCAAGGGGTCAGTTGCGGGCCGATTCTCTGGAATGACCTCAAGGCCGACCATGAGTCTCTATCGAAAGACTCGACTCCGATGACCATGTTTTTGTCAGTGCCTGAGCCCGTCCAGGCCGAAGGCCGGGGCTTTCGGACTCAGGAGCAAGGAGAGAGATTCTGGAAGGTGGTGCTCGATAAATATCCGGGACTGCGGATAGGGATTGTTCGGCCAGCACGGGCAAATGAAATCCAGTTCTACTGGGCAACAATACCTTTTGACATCGAAGAGCCATTCTTTGCGATTGAGACGCCAACTGACATCTTTGTCGCCAACCTGAGGTTTGAGAAGGACACAGCAACATTGTTCTGGCTCGACAGAATGGACGACCTCCGAAAACTTAAGAAGTGACGGACGGATTGTGGGCAAACCGGAAACTGCTCCACCACCCTGGGCTTGACCCGGGGACGGGGACTGGCACCCGTGTCCCCGGGTTTCCTTGCTGCGCTATTCTCTTGATTCACGCCTGGGGACCGGCGTGCGTGGCCCCTTCCCGCCGTCCTCCTCCGACGCGAAGCGGCAAAACGTCTATCACTAAAAATAGGCGATGACAACTCGATTCGTCTGTGGTACCACTGCGCGCGTTATCCGCCTCCCGGAGCAAACATATGGCGTTTGCAAAACGTCCATTTTTGTTAGGGTTCGTTGTGTTTTTCATGGCAGTACTTTTCTTAGGAATCTTCCCTCCCAGTACTCCGCGTGTCTTCTTGAATCATCGCCGAGCCGTAGAGAGCATTCGGGAGCTGAATCGAGCGGAATACAACTACGCAGCACGGCATCCAGAGGAAGGGTTTGCGTGCAATCTCAGTGATCTCGCAGAACAACGCTCAGAACCTCAGTTCAGTGTCAGTCTTGTGGACCGAGTCTTGGCGTCTGGAACAAAGTCTTCGTACCACTTCGAAATCCAATGTTCCCAAGGTGGCAGTCAGAGGGCTACAGGCTACACAATCACGGCCAGGCCGGTAGAACCAGGAACGACTGGCAAGTATGCGTTCTGCGCAAACCAAACCGGAGAGATCTGGTACAGTGAAAACGGATTGACGGCAGATTGCCTCACTACGCACATACCAATCGAGCGGAAGTACAAGTGATAATCGAATATGGCAGTCTCCGCAACCGGATACCGCAGGAACAGGGACAGGAAGGTGTCAGGGAGTGAAGGGGGAAAAGGTACCGGGAATCTTTATCCCCTGGGAACCTTTATCCCCAAAATGCTCTCAGAGGAAAATGATGTACGTGCCAGTTACCAAAGAAAATTTGATCGAGCAACTTAGGGTCGTATTCCCGGAGTTGGAAGAGCCGTACAAAGCTGAACTCCAACGGTGGCAGGGAGAGCAGCACCCTGGTAACTATGATTTCCTCGCATTTGTCTTCAGGCCACAGTTTAAGAAGGACCTGGAGACGCGCGTAATAACCGATTTCCTGCGTCGTTCTTCTGCTTTCTTCGAGAGAGTATGCACGTCCGGGGATCTTGAAGCGATCAACGTAGTCTGGATCAAAATCTTTGAATGGCTTATCCACCGGCCAAAGGAACTTAAGCAGCTGTGGCCTATCTTGGGTCAGGCAACTAGAGCAATGATCGAGGATGCCGCGCAGCGCTGGGGGGTAACGAATAATTTGCCCAACACACGAAGCGTGGAGTAGTCGTCGGGGGACGGGGACTGGCACGTGCCTGTCACCATCCCCGAGAGGGAACATACATGAGATCATTACTGCAAATACCTTTTCTGATGTTTTCCGCCGTATTGATCGCGGCCAGCCCGCAGACTGACCAAGTTCCGGATACCTACTCATTGTCGTGGATGAAGAGGTGTATTCAGGAACGTCAAATGGGCCTAAGGAGTGGCCATCAGCTAAGATATATGCCAAGGCTTGGTGACAAGGCGGCCGTCGCCATTATCAAAATCTACGACGGCCCCGACCTGATAGACCCGAAGAACGTAAAGGCGTACTTACCGCTTATTGAATTAGCGTTTCGCGACCTGCGGTTGGTTACGGATGAAGAAGACCGCAATCCCGCCGTGACCCTGTTCCTGTTGCACTACCTGCGTGCCAACATCCAAGATGCCGCGCTCAAAGGTGAAATCTCCAAGGTTGAGGAGCAGGTCCTTCAGGCCGCGCCAAAGTCTCCGCCCCATTGGTTACGGTAGAGTTGCGGGCAATACGCACTACTCCGGGGGGACAGGGCGGGGGGGACATTTACCTGGATTTGCTGCGCCAGGCGGTGCAAGGGAGAATGTGGGGACACGCGTGCCAGTCCCCGTCCCCCAGTCCCCGTCCCTCTAACGCTATTCAGAACGGGACATGCATACTATGAAACGAATCGCCATAGCTTGCCTCCAGGTAATTGGCGCACTCTCGTTAGTGGGGATTGCCCTCTACTTGGCGCAGGTGGGGGTTGACATCAAATGGATTGTCATTGGCAGCGAGACGCTGGTCTTCTTCGGCTTTGTATGCTATCGCACCAGGGATTTCTGGCCGAATCCTAGATACTGGGCCGTCTTTGGGGCCGCTTTTGTCTTACATGTCGTCGGGGTGGTATTGGTCCAACGAAACCGCCCTATGTTCCCGGGGTCGTATTATGGGGTTTTCGGAACTCTAGAAGCTATTCTGTTACTCGGGTTGATCATTATGATGTTTAGTTGATAACAAGGAAGCAGCGCAGCCAGAGGGAGAAAATGTACCGGAGAAAAGGTAACCGGAGAAAAGGTACCTGGTACCTTTTTCTCCCTGGTACCTTTTTCTCCCTGCTGTCGCGCAGAGAAGGAGGAGATAAGGTGAAACGCTCATCTTGGTTTGCCGTGTTCTTTGTCGTCCCCTCTCTCGTGGGGGTTGGGCCGGTGCCCTGTTCGGCCCTGATCCAGAATACCGGCCAAGCCCGGCAAGAAGGCGGCCAACCGGCGGTTGGCGCGACGGCTGCGGCCGAGAACCCCCTCAGCATTTCCCTGCCCGGCAAGGACTGGGAAGTGCAGGTGCATGCGACTGGATTTACTCTCGATTCCGACCAGGCAGCGCCCGGAGGGAAGCGTCGCGTGCTGGAAAGCGATCTCTCCCGAGGGTTGGCACTTTCCGTAATGCTGGAACAGGTTGATCACCAACCGGACTTGGACGAGTGCCGCCAATACCAGCGAGACCGCATTAAGGCGTTCACCGGCAAATTCGCCTTGCAGGATGTGAAGTACTGGGATGATGGCAGGATGGCCTTTGTGCAATATTTCATTCCCGAGTATCAGGGCCGGCCGGTAAAGCAACGTAACCTGTTCGCGTGCTTCTCTCGCGAGGACGTGTTCATCGATGTGCATCTCTCCAAAACACTATTTGAGCCGAAAGATGAGGTGTTGCTGAGCGGCATCATGGCCACCATTTACGTAGCGGACCGGAAAGATTCGGGCGGCGCGGCTCCCTCCGAGACCAGCATGCAACTCTTCCGCGAAGGCACCGAACTCTATAACCGACGAAAGCTCGAGGAAGCCATTGTGCCTTATCAAAAGGCGCTCGACATCGAGAAGAAAGACCGCAAGCTGCAGCAGAATTTTTGGCGGGTGCTGGTGGATAACCTGGGGATGGCCTACGGCATAACCGGAGACCTGAAGAGGGCCAGGGAAACGTTTGATTACGGAGTGTCACAGGACAAGACCTACCCAATGTTCTATTACAATCTCGCCTGCACTTATGCCGAGATGAACGACATGGACACTGCAATGGCGGATCTCAAAACGGCTTTCCAGTACAAAGACAACGTCATCAAAGGGGAGTCCATGCCCGACCCTCGCACCGACGACTCATTTCAGCGGTTCATGAGTAACAAGAAGTTTCGGGAATTGGTCGATTCGTTAACCGCCCCTACGCAGTAAGTGTCCACAAAAACCGCAGTCATTCATGATAGGTACAAGCGGGGGAAACCGGGGCGGGCACCCGCTTTTCCTTGCTGCAGTATTCTCCTGATTCACACCTGGGGACCGGCGTGCTTGGCTCCTTCCCGCCATCCCTCTCAGACGCAAATCGACAAACGTCTATCACTAAAAATAGGCGATGACAACTCGATTCGTCTGTGGTACCACTGCGCGCGTTATCCGCCTCCGAAGGGGAGAGGCGGGAAGCAACGGAACGTTTCTGGGGGTATCGGCCGTGCGACGCTTGCAGCCCGGCCACAGCGGCCGTCCGTGGAAACCGGCGGTGGACGAAACAGGGCCAATCCTGAGGCTTAATCAATGAGCAGCGTCCCTCAGCGTCGCTTTCGGTCGGCGGAAAACCTTCGCCAAAATGTGGGGACACGCGTGCCAGTCCCCGTCCCCTGCCTTACACGAGTGGTTTGTACGTCGCGAATTTCCATGAGGGTATTGCCCCACTACTGGGTGTTCAATCGTCGTTCGTAGGGGGCTTCGGGATCTACGGCCCTACGGATCAAGATGACCACCTCGCGCATTCGGCTGTCAGAAAGTAGACGGGCTTCTCGATTGATCAGACGTGCTTTGGGCAGGGTCGTGATGAAATGTCCCTTGAGATAAGACGCTTGCGGGAGGCCGGTCTCTCCGGGTTCGAGCCGAATAGCGGTTGGTCCTTCGATTCCACCGCTGCCGAAGGGCACAACGAGCACAGAGTCAATGCGGTCACTCGAATTCCGCGCGTCCAGAGACACAACCAGCACCCAGTGACGAACCGCTGGGGTTCCGAGATTGGCGCTCCAAATCTCCCCCCGCCTCGGAAATGGTCTAGTTGTCAAAATTGACTTCGTCCGCCACTTGAGCTACTGCCGCCTCCAAACGGGACTCTTCCTCAGCAGCAGTGCCGCTCAGCGCCTGGAAATAGGCTGCTGTATCGTTGGCAAGCAGCTCCATCGAATCCTTGCTTCGTGCTCGCATCACCGCTTGATCGAGGGCTTCCGCCATGCTCGTGGCACGACCGCTTTCCACCAGACTCGCAAGGTATTCATGAGTTTCGGGAGCGACGGTCGTCGAGATTTTTAGGCGATGGGTTGTGCCATGCATATCAAGCCACCTACATGCAGCATAAAATCATCCGCTAACATAGCAGATATTTGTCTCCCTGTCAAGCAGATAATTGTCATCTGGCACGGGGGGTGGCAGGCAGGAAAAGGTGTCACAGGAAAAGGTGTCAGCACAGGAAAAGGTAGAGGGAATGGTGTCAGGCAGAGAAGGGTGTCAGGTACGCCTTTCTTTTCAGGAGAAGCGCGGCAGGATTCGGTCATGGGCAGAGTCAGGCGACGGGAGGTGGGCGCGATGGTTCACCACGCGTTGAACCGCGCGAATTTTCGTTCCAGCCCCCGAAAGGGTACCTGACCCTTTCCCTTATGACCCTTTCCCTTATGTTTGGGGCCGGAGAGGACAGGGGATGCTTACTGGCTCAGGGGAGAAACGCAAACGCGCAGGCCCCGTTCGAGGAGGATCTGGAGTTCTAGCGCGAGTCTTTGCGCTCCGTCAACCGACTGGCAAGCGAGCAGGGTGCGGAAGGCCAGCAGCGTCTCCTTGGCAATTAAATCGAAATCGTGGAAATAGTAATCCAATCGCGTCCACAATTCGTCAGAAGGATCGAGCGTGAGGGCGCCGTCGCGGCAGGCGCGCCGGAACTCCTCGCTCAGTGCGGCGGTCGCACGGAGCATTAACCGCAGTTGCAGCGAAAAGCGGCGTTTGGAGCTGAACAGGACCCCATCAAGGAACTCGTATAGGCCCTCGTACTCTATAACGGGCTGAGACTTGAAATTACACGTCGCGACGTAGCGCACGGGAACAACACCGGTGGTAGTGGGTAGGAATTTGGAAAGCAGGTTTTGGAGGCCGACAACGAGCTCCGTAAGCCGCTCCCACTCTCCCACGGCAAGATGGACATTTTGCCATGCCATTTCGTGCCGGTTGGCCCCCCGCTCGCCAAAAGCCTCGTTGAGGGTAACGCTGAGGATCGTCGCACACGCTTCAATCTCTTCCGCCATAGGCTGGTAGATGGCTTGCAGTTCTTCGCTCAGGGCTGGTACCACCCATACCTGAGCCCCGGTCGGGGCCTCCATGTAAAGGACCCGATGCAACAGCATCGCCACAGCCGCAAGAACGAGACCGCCAATGACCCACTGCATCTTCCTTACTATAAAGAGTTGGCGCCCTGACTTCAAGCATGCAACTGAGCGGCGCTTCATGCTGTCGGGGGACGGGGACTGGCCAGTCCCCGTCCCCCCTTACCGTACGAGTGGATTTGTTGGCCAAAGGTAGGACTTATCAGGCACAAGGGAGACGCTGGAAGAGACTGAGGATTTGAAGATTCACACCGCCGCGCCTATTGCTTCTCGTAGACGTAGATCTCTTTGTGGTCGTCCGCATCGTGGGTGAGAGTTCGACCGTCAGCCGCCAGTGTCCACGTATCGATGATAGGCTTAAGCCCCGTGACGACAACCGTAGCGTTAGGGACCTTTATATCCAGCGTGGATTCGATGACCAGCGCTGAGTCGTGCCAACTCGCGCTCGAAGTCAGTTGACCTGACGACATGTTCAGCGAGACGCGCTTCTTCCCATCCGGCGTGTAGGGGGAAATGGTACCCGGGACCTTTATCGGTCGTTCCGAGGCCCCTGCGAGCATCCAGCCCCAAAAAGTCGACTGGACCTTGAAATTAGAGGCAGACGCGGGTAGATTCTAGGCAGGGCGAAAAGTGAAAAGGGAAATTCCGGGTTAGAGTATTTAACCGTTTCCAGGGGAGAAAACGCCATGAACGCAGCGGTCGTAAGTGCTTTTGGTGCGCCTCCACGCTACGGCTCTTTTGCAGAGCCGGTGGCTGCCGAAGGTGAAAAGATTGTGAACGTAACCGCCGCCGGTCTCCACCCTGTGGTGAGGGCGCTGGCCAGCGGGACCCACTACGGCAGCACCGCAGAACTACCGTTCATTCCCGGAGTCGACGGTGTGGGACGACTGGAGGACGGTACGCGCGTCTATTTTGGCATCTCGCGAAAACCGTTCGGGACTTTCGCCGAACGCGCGCCGGCGGCCGGTTCGATGTGCCTGCCGCTGCCGGAAGGCATCAATGACGTGACGGCCGCGGGAATAGCGAATCCGGCCATGTCTTCGTGGGTCGCACTTACGGTGCGGACAAAGTTCGTCGCTGGAGAAAGCGTACTGATCCTTGGCGCCACGGGCGTTGCCGGGCAGCTTGCGGTACAAATCGCCAAGCGCCTGGGCGCGCGACGCGTGGTTGCTGCTGGCCGCAATCCCCAAGCGCTGGAAAAGCTGCGAGAACTGGGAGCAGACGCCACTATTTCACTCGATCAGGAGCATGAGGCTCTGGTGTCGGCTTTTCGCCGCGCGTGGGCAGAAGCGGGAGTAGACGTTGTGCTCGACTATCTCTGGGGTCATCCCGCAGAAAGCGTGTTGGAGGCGATTTCTCAAAAGGGACTCAAAATCGCCACCTCGCGCGTCCGCTATATTCAGATTGGAGAGAGTGCCGGCCATTCAATCTCCCTGCCTGCGGCCACCCTGCGCAGTTCCAAGCTCGAACTTCTGGGAAGCGGATTCGGCAGCGCCTCGCTCGACCAGATTTGGCAGGCCCTGGGCGAGTTCTTCGCCGCGGCCGCACAAAAGCCTTTCCAGTTCAACACTCGGGTCGCGTCCCTGCGCGAAATTGAAGCGCTCTGGAACAGTCTGGAACGAGGCGTGCGGCTGGTATTCCAGCCGTGATGCGGTCATGACGTATCGCGGCGCCGATAGAATGCTTCGAGCGCCTTTTGGGGACGTTCAAGGAGAAAAGGTCGAAACTGGAAACTCGAAACTGGAAAATCGCCAATCACCAATCGTCAATCACCAATGGCTCGATGATCCGATGAGCCAATGACCCGATTCCATAGTTCCGCCGCTTCTGGATTCGGCCTGGGAAGTCACCCTCGCGTCTACTGGATGCCGCCTGGGCGAACCACGGCCCGCTCAGAAGGAATCGGGCCTTAAGTTAGCGCTGATGGGGCAGCCACCTGCCTCTCTCCCCCACATTCCAGCTACTACCAGCCACCTGCCTCTTTATCCCATAAGCGCTAACTTAACCTGTCCGGGGCCGTTCTTGATCCCCCCTGAGAATCTTTTCGTTTGGGTATCCGCCGAGAGGGTCAATTGAGTTGAACCACGCCTTCCACCACGCTCGCGATATAGCGGCCCGTCGCGGCGTCGTGGAACGGCACCATCTTTTGGCAAGCCCGCGCCAGCTTCGCCCACTGGCTGCCCGGGTTGGGGTTCAGCTCGAAGCCTACCGCCGACCGACCCTCTAGCAATGGTTGACAAGGGTCTAATACCTATTGTTTCCCCTCCAATCCCTATTAGTCTTGTTAGCCAGCACTGGCTCGAAGCTGGGAATCCACCACGAAATTGGGCCAAGAGACACGAAGCAAATAAATTTTGCGAACGGACATAATGTCCCTTGACAGACTTATTTAACTAGGTTTAAATTCCACCTGATTAATTATTCTGCATTTTTTCCCGAAGTATGGGATTTTTTTACCGAAGGACGCGCACTGTGGAATTCCGCATCGTTGAATTGCTGAGCAATTCCACAATCGTTGCGCGTTCACGCAGCCTTGTGTTTGACGCATTCCTCATATGCAACAGACACAAGGCAACGTGTAATTTGCTTCCTGCCAAAGATCTTATCCACGCAAAAGTGCTTCAGCCCCGCAGGCTCAGAGATGATGAGGTGGCCGCATGAACCCGAATCTCTCCCTGATCAGCGACGGCAAGAAGTTCATGTGGGACGGGCGGCCTTACGCGACACGCGAAGAGGCCTCGACGGTGCAGGAAGCATGTCAGACCGACGGCTTTGAAGTCCGGATGATAGAAGAAGGCGGGAAGTTTTTCATTTACACGAGAAGGACTGTCAAGGGGGTTGCGGCCACCGCTCCTTAGCAGGCGGTCGCGATCAAGGGACTGAGGCAGGAAGAACCTGCGGGTGACCAGCCATGAAGGACTACGGCAACGTCCGCATTCATAGTGATCCCACACTCCTCGCTGACATACGCCGATATGGCAAGTTTGACACCACCGGCTGCTACCAGTGTGGAAGCTGCACGATCTCCTGCGATCTGGTAACGGACTCGGTTAGTTTTCCGCGCAAGATCATCCGCTATGCCCTGCTGGGATTGCGACAGCCGCTCGTAGAAAGTCTGGACCCCTGGATCTGCCACGACTGCGGTGACTGTTCTCTGATCTGCCCGCGTCAGGCGGAGCCGCGGATCTCGATGATGACGGTGCGGCGCTTCCTGACCGCGCAGTACGACTGGACGGGTTTCTCGTCCAAAATCCTCACCTCAAGGGCCTGGTACGTCGGTTCCTTAGTTGTGGTGGCGGCCTCGGTCCTGCTCCTCATCGTGCTCTATCACTTGCTCCACGTTGGTCTGCCATTTCACGATTTCGTGACCACCCCTCTGGGGCTGGAACACATGTTCCCCACGATAACCTACTTCGCAGGCACGGTGATACTGCTTCCGCTGCTCCTCTTGCTCGCCCGAGTTTTCCGCATCTGGAGGCGCACCATGCGTGGGGAGAGAATCCCCGTGACAGCCTACCTCGCCGAGGCATGGACCTACGTGTGGCAATCGGTGACCCACACGCTCATGCGGAAGTGCCCGGAGAAGGGGCGGTGGGCGGGACACTGGCTCCTCGCCTTGGGCGTGGTCATCATGCTCACCATCAAAGTGTTCGCGCTGCGCTGGTTCCAAACCGACAATATCTATCCTCTCTACCATCCCCAGCGGTGGCTGGGGTATCTGGCTACCGGCTGCATTTTATATGGGGTGGGGACCATCCTGGCCTGCCATATCAAGGGGGATAAGGAAACCTGCAAGACGAGAGGGCTGGAGGATTTCATGTTTCCGGGCCTGCTCCTGCTGGTGGCGCTGAGTGGAATCTCCGTTCACATCCTCCGCTACGCGGGCTTCGAGATGGCCTGCCACTTCGTCTACGCGCTGCACATCGTCATCGCCACGCCGATCCTCGTAGTGGAGATGTCGTTCGGAAAGTGGTCCCACATGATCTATCGTCCGCTGGCCCTGTATTTCCAGGCGGTCAAGGAGAGGGCGCGCCGGGCGCCCGCCCAGGAGGTTGTTCTCGATGTTGTCTGAGGCACCCCGAAACCATCCGATCGGCGCCGCGCTGGTGGTGGGCGGTGGAATCGGCGGCATGCAGGCGGCCCTCGATCTCGCTGCTTCCGGCATCAAGGTTTACCTGACCGACCGCCGGCCTTCCATCGGGGGGGTCATGTCGCAACTCGACAAGACCTTCCCCACCAACGATTGCGCCATGTGCACCATGGCCCCACGTTTGGTCGAGATCGGCAGGCACCGGGACATTGAGATCCTCACCATGAGTGAAGTGGCAGGCGTTCAAGGCCAGCCGGGAAATTTCACGGTCACGGTCAAACGGCAGCCCAGCTTTGTGGACGAGGCGAAATGCACCGGCTGCGGGTCCTGCGTATCGAATTGCCCGACCCGCAACCACGCGCAACCTATGGAGAGTCCCCGGGTCGAGCTCGAACCTGCTCACCGGGAGACCGTCGGAAACATCCTGGCTCGGCACAAAAACCAACAGGGGCCGCTGATGCCCATCCTCCAGGAGGTCAATGCGGCCCTCAACTACTTCCCCGAAAGCGTATTGCAGTTCATCGCTCAGGAAACCGGCCATCCCCTCTCGCACATTTACAGAATTGCGACCTTCTACAGCGCTTTCAGCGTCGTGCCCAGAGGGCGATACGTCATCAACGTCTGCATGGGAACTACCTGTTATGTGCGCGGCAGCGAGAGGCTGATGGAGAAGCTCAGCGAGGCGCTGGCCATCCAGCCGGACCAGACGACGCCCGACATGAAATTCACCCTCAAGAGCGTGCGTTGCATCGGGTGCTGCGGGCTCGCCCCGGCGCTCATGGTGGGGGGCGAGTTTTACGGGAAACTGACGCGCAAAGATCTGCCGGGTATCGTGCAGAAATACCGAGAGGCGGCGTAGCATGCCGAGGCTTACGATCGAACAATTGCGGGAGAAGAGGGACGCGGCGCGGACAGCACCCCGCCCCCCAGCCGGCGCCTTCACGGGCAGGGTCTTGGTGCACATGGGCACGTGCGGCGTCGCCGCCGGGGCGCAAAAAGTCCTGGCCTCGGTTCGGGATGAACTGGAGAAAAGGGGCATTACCAACATCCCCGTGGTGACCACGGGGTGTGCGGGCTTCTGTTCGCGCGAACCGATGATGACGGTTGAAATGCGGCATTTACCGCCGGTGAAATACGGTGATCTCAGCCCTGAGAAGGTCCGCAGGATCGTGGCCGAACACATCGCGAATAACAACATCGTCGCCGAATTTGCGATTGCTGTTGGTTCCGAGCAGGCTCGCAATGGGAACACCGCCGAGAGGTTGACATTCGCGCCATCTGATACCGCGCCGCATGTCCCTTGGATCTCTGATCTTCCGTTCTTCAGCAAGCAGGCGCTCATCGTCCTCAGGAACAAGGCCGTCATCGACCCGGAGAAGATTGACGACTACATCGCCAGGGACGGCTATGCGGCGCTGGAGAAAGTTCTGACCGGTCTGACTCCGGAGAGGGTCATGGAGGAAATCACGCGTGCGGGCTTGCGCGGTCGAGGCGGTGCCGGATTTCCCACCGGCATCAAATGGCGAGTCTGCCGCGCCGAGAAGAAAACGCCCAAGTACATCATCGGCAATTGCGACGAGGGAGACCCGGGAGCGTACATGGACCGGAGCCTCCTGGAGTCTGATCCCCATTCCCTCATCGAGGGGATGACCATCGCCGCCTATGCCATCGGCGCATCGCGCGGGTATGTCTACGTGCGCAGCGAGTATCCTTTGGCGATCCAGCGGCTGCAAGGGGCGCTCATTCAGGCACGCGACTATGGCCTCCTGGGAGCGAAGGTTCTCGGATCGAGCTTCGACTTTGACCTCGAGATTCGCGAAGGATCGGGCGCCTTCGTGTGCGGCGAGGAGACCTCACTGATCCATTCCATCGAGGGGGAAATCCCCGAGCCCCGCCAGCGTCCTCCTTTCCCCGCTCAGGTCGGCCTCTGGGGTTGTCCCACGGTCATCAACAACGTCGAGACGCTGGCCAATGTGCCCGTGATCATCACTCGGGGAGCGGAGTGGTTTTCCGGCATCGGAACCGCCACCAGCAAAGGGACCAAGATTTTTTCGCTGGTGGGGAAGATCAACAACACGGGCCTCATCGAGGTTCCCATGGGGATCACCTTGCGGGAGATCGTCAACGAGATTGGCGGCGGGATTCCTGATAACAAGCAATTCAAGGCCGTGCAGACCGGTGGACCGTCGGGAGGTTGCATCCCCAACAGCCTCATCGATCTCCCTATCGACTACGAGAACTTGAGAGAGGCAGGCTCCATGATGGGCTCGGGGGGCATGATCGTCATGGATGAAGATACCTGCATGGTCGATGTGTCCAAGTTCTTCCTCCAGTTCACCAACGATGAGTCCTGCGGAAAGTGCAGCGCCTGCCGGGAAGGGAGCGACGCGCTGCTCGAGGTCTTGACAAGAATTTCGAACGGCGAGGGGCGTGACGGCGACGCGGAATTCCTCGAAGAGCTGGGGCAGGCCGTCAAGGACGCTTCCATGTGCGGGCTTGGCCAGACCCTCCCCAACCCCGTCTTATCCACGCTGCGACACTTCCGGGACGAGTACGTCGCTCACATCAAAGATAAGAACTGCCCCGCCAAAGTCTGCAAGCCCCTCGTCAAGTATTACATCGATCCTGACAAGTGTCCGGGCTGTATGTTGTGTCTTAAGAATTGTCCGGCGGGGGCGGTGAAAGGTGAGAACAAGCACGTACATGTGATTGACCAGACCACGTGCACAAAGTGCGGCGAGTGCCTGGAGATCTGCCCGCCCAAAGTTTCCGCTGTCGTTAAACTCTCGGGAAGGGAAGCGCAGGAACTCCAATCGCTTCCTTCCCCCATCCCCGTGCGCGAGTGGCGCGCGCGCAAAGCCGCGGAGACAGGAACTGGGGTGCGGCGGGCACAGTAGTCGTTGGCGAAGACCCGGGCGGGACGCCCGTGCCACTGACGGAAAACGAAAATGCCGAGCCTAACAATTAACGGTATGCCCGTGGATGTGGAGGAGGGGACGAAGCTCCTCCCGGCCATCGAAAAGGCCGGGGTCAAGGTGCCGACCCTCTGCCACCACAAGGCCCTGACGCCCTATGGCGCCTGCCGGCTTTGCGTCGTTGAGGTGCAAAATCCCGGGAGGCCGACCACCGTTCAGGCCGCCTGTTCGTACCCCGCACTGGACGGGATCAATGTCCTCACCCACACGGACCGCGTCGTCCGGGCACGGCGCATCGTTGCCGAGCTTCTTCTGGCGCGCTCACCGGAGTCCGAGGCGGTAAAACGCGTCGCGGCGGAGTTGGGCGTCCGGGAGACGCGAATCCAGAAGAAGAACGACGACTGCATCTATTGTGGCCTGTGCGTCAGAATGTGCCAGGAGAGGATGGGCAGGACCGCCATCGGCTTCTCTGGCAGAGGACCGAGGAAGAAGCTGGAGCCACCCTTTGGCAAGCACAATCCCGTCTGCTGGACATGCGGGGCCTGCGATTTCATTTGTCCTACCGGGAAAAAGGTCTCCTTCCTGACCAGCGCCCATGCCCCCTTGCCCATCTCGAATCCCCACAACCTCGGGCTCGACACGCGGCCCGCCGTCTCCATCCTCTACCCACAAGCGGTTCCCAACAAGGCCGTGATCGATCCTGCGCATTGCATCCGTCTGAACTACGACGATTGCGGAATCTGCAAGGAGGTATGCGAGGCGAAGGCGATCGACTTCGAGCAGAAAGAGAAGACGCGGGAGCTGAAGGTGGGCTCCATCATCCTCTCGCCCGGTTACGAGATCTTCGATGCGCGCCTCAAGAAAGAGCTGGGATACGGCCGCTTCGAAAACGTCCTTTCGGCTTTGGAGTTTGAGCGCATCCTTTCCGCCTCGGGACCTTTTTCCGGCCGCGTGCTGCGGCCCCATGACCAGAAAGAGCCGAAGCGCATCGCCTTCATCCAGTGCGTGGGTTCGCGCGATGCGGAGCGGGATTATTGCTCCTCCGTTTGCTGCATGTACGCCACCAAAGAAGCCATCATCGCCAAAGAGCATCTCGACAATGGCCTCGAGTGCGACATCTTCTTTATGGACCTGCGGGCCTTCAGCAAGGGCTTCGAGCAGTACTACAAGCGGGCGCAGGAGCTGGGGGTCAGGTACATCCGCTGCCGCGTGCCGACAGTGGAGGAGATCCCCGGGACCAAGAACCTCACCATTCAGTATCTGGCCGAAGACGATAAGAAGGTCTCGCAAGAGTACGACTTGGTCGTGCTCTCCGTGGGCATGCAGCCGCCCAAGGAAGTGGCCGCGCTCGCCGCCAAATTTGGCGTCGAGTTGAACAAGTTTAACTTCTGCCGGACGTCGCTGTTCGCACCTACCGAAACCTCGCGGAAAGGTATTTACGTTGCGGGACCCTTCGCCGAGCCCAAGGACATCCCGGAGACCGTCATGCAGTCCTCGGCGGCCGCGGCCCAGGTGCTCTCGCTTCTGAAGGGCGTTCGGGGCACCCTGATCACCCCCAAGGCCTACCCGCCGGAGCGCGCGGTAGGAGGAGAGGAGCCCCGCATTGGGATCTTTGTGTGCCACTGCGGAACGAACATCGCCGGAGTGGTTAACGTCCCCGCCGTGGTGGAGTATGCGCGGACGCTGCCCAACGTGGTGTATGCGGAGAACAATCTCTATACCTGCGCCAATGACACTCAGGAACGGATCAAGGAAAAGATCACCGAACACAAGCTGAACCGCGTGGTGGTGGCCTCCTGCACGCCCCGGACGCACGAGCCGCTGTTCAAGAACACCCTGCGGGAAGTGGGGCTGAACCCCGCCCTCTTCGAGATGGCGAACATTCGCGACCAGTGCTCCTGGGTCCACATGCACGAGCCCGACCGCGCCACGGAGAAATCCAAGGACCTGGTGAGGATGGCGGTGGCCAAGTCGCGGCTCCTTGAACCACTCCCCAGCCGCTCCATCAAGATACAGAAATCCGCCCTCGTCATCGGCGGAGGACTGGCGGGCATGACCGCCGCCCTGGAGTTGGCGTCGCAGGGCTTTGATGCTTACCTGGTGGAAAAAACCGAGGAGCTGGGCGGCAACTTGCGGCACATCCACTACCTGCTCAACGGAGAGAAGCCTCAGGACGAGTTGAATCGCTGGAAAGAGCTGGTCCGGCTGCACGATCGGGTCCACCTGTTCACGGGGGCGACCATCGAGAGCATCGAAGGCACCATCGGCGATTTCAAGACCAGGATTTCAGCCCACGGCGAAACCAGCGAGGTCCAGCACGGGGTGGTTATCGTCTCGACCGGCGCACGTGAGTATCGGCCCAAAGAGTACCTGTACGGGCAGGACGGGAGGGTCTTGACGCAGCGGGAACTCGAGGAAGACCTCGCTTCAGGAAATGGCTTTTTAACAGCGGATGGGAAGCGCCCACCGAAGACTGTGGTCATGATCCAATGCGTCGGGTCACGAGACAGCGAGCGGCCCTACTGCTCGCGGATGTGCTGCGCGGAAGCCATCAAGAATGCCCTGAGGATCAAGTCCCTCTCGCCTCGCACGCCGGTGTACGTTCTCTACCGGGACATCCGGACTTACGGGTTCAAGGAGAGCTACTACACGCAGGCGCGCCAGCAAGGCGTCATGTTTATTCGCTACGAGGAGGACCGCAAACCGGTGGTGTCACGAAACGGCCACGGGCTGGAGGTGTCCGTCTTCGACCAGACCCTGGGGATGCCGCTCGCCATCTCCGCCGACCTGGTGGTCTTGTCGGCAGGCATTTGTCCGGACGAAGGCAACAGGAAAATCGCCCAGTTCCTGAAGGTCCCGTTGAACAGCGAGGGATTCTTCCTGGAAGCCCATATGAAGCTTCGCCCGGTGGAGTTCATGACCGACGGCGTCTTTCTCTGTGGCCTGGCCCATTCCGCGAAAGGGATCGATGAATCCATTCTTCAGGCGCAAGCGGCGGCGGCGCGGGCGGCATCCATCCTCTCCCAGGACAGCCTCGAGCTGGGCGCCAACATTTCGCAGGTCATCGATGAGAAGTGCGACGGGTGCGCCTACTGTGTGGACACTTGTCCCTTCAAGGCGATTACCCTGCTCGAATACCAGTGGCAAGGGTCGGTGAAAAAGGTCGTGGAGGCAAACGAGAGCATCTGCAAGGGCTGCGGGTGTTGCCAGGCGACCTGCCCGAAGTGCGGAATCCTCATCAAGGGATTCACGCTGGACCAGATCAAGGCCCAGATCCATGCCGCCGTGGGGGCCGCGTCATGAACGACACGTTCGAACCTTTGATTGTCGCGCTGTGCTGCAACTGGTGCTCGTTTGCGGGCGCCGACCTGGCGGGTGTGTCCAGAATTCAGTATCCCCCCAGCATCCGAATCATTCGGGTGATGTGCTCGGGCATGGTCCATCCCAACCTAGTCATCGAGGCCTTCACCCAGGGGGCCGATGGCGTCCTCATGTGCGGCTGCCACCCGGGAGATTGCCACTATCAGGAAGGCAACCTGAAAGCGGAAAAGCGCGCCGAGGCCATTCGCATGATGCTGCCGGACTTCGGCCTCGAAGAGGAGCGCTTTCGCCTGGAATGGGTTTCGGCGGCGGAAGGCGCAAGGTTCGCGCAAGTAGTGCGGGATTTTACCGAGCAAGTACAGAAGTTGGGGGCAAGTCCCTTTAGAACTTCGTAGGCAGTAGGCAGAAAGCAGAAGGCAGTGGGCAGTAGGAAAGATACGGCTGGGACCTGAAAGCCCGCGGAGCGGGCGCCATCATTTAACCCGCGGCGCAAGCCGTGGGAGAGAACGTGACAGAAAGGTTGTGAGCCCCGGCAGGGGCGACATCCTCACGACGGATCGAGTGGCATTCTGATGTCGCCACTACCGTGGCTCACCCTGGACGCTGAGAAGAAAATTTTCAAGGAGGTGAAACATGGGAGTACGAGTGAACGAGGAATGGTTCTCCATATGTGGAGGGTGTGAAGTCACGATCCTCGACATCGGCGAACCTCTCCTGGATATCCTGGCAAAGATCGACATTGTTCATATGCCCGTTCTTATGGACCACAAGCTGTTCGGTCAAACTGGTGAAAAAGCCGACATGGAAGTCCCCGAGGCGGACGTGGGCCTGATCTCCGGCGGCATCCGCAACGAGGAGAACCGCGCGCTCGCCAAGGAGATGCGGAAGAAATGCAAGATCCTGATTGCGCTCGGTTCCTGCGCCTGCTCTGGCGGCGTCCCCGCGCTCGCCAATCTCTCGACGACCCAGGAGGTGCTGGAGAAAGTTTACCGGGGCAGCAAGACCACGGACACGAACGGTATACCGAATCAGCAAATTCCTCCGCTTACCGATCGCGTATACGCGGTTCACGAGGTCGTTCCCGTGGACATGAAACTTCCGGGCTGTCCCACCACCCCGGAGATGGTCGCGGGAGCACTCACGGCGCTGCTGGAGGGCAAGCCCTATCCGCTTTCTACCAAGAGCGTCTGCGACGAGTGCCCAACGATCCGGGAAAAGAAGGCGACGGGCACGCTGAAGCGCCGCCTGGATGCACCGGAATTCAAGCCCGGCCAGCCCCTGACCGAGATGCGTTGCTTAATGGAGCAGGGCATCCTCTGCGACGGACCGGCCACCCGCGGGGGTTGCGGGGGCAGCGCCGGCACGCCACGCTGCATCCGCGCCTACATGCCTTGCGAGGGTTGTTTCGGCCCCCTCTCCGATACGGCCAACCCGATGGTGGACATGATGGGAGCGCTGTCCAGCATCGGCCTCGATCCCAAGCAGATCCCCGATCGCTCCGCAACATTCAACCGCTTTGCTGGCGCCGGTCGCCTACGACCCGCGCCCCGGAGGTGAGCTATGGGAAAAACCTTAGTGATTCAACCCGTCACGCGCATTGAAGGTCATGCCAAAGTGACCATCCAACTCGACGATGCCGGGAATGTGGATACCGCCCGCGTGAACGTGATCGAATTGCGCGGCTTCGAACGCTTCTGCCTGGGCCGGGCCGTGGAGGATATGCCGCGCATCACGCCGCGCATCTGCGGAGTCTGCCCCTGGTCGCACCATCTGGCGGCGGCCAAAGCCTGCGACGCGGTCTTTGGAGTTACACCGCCACCCGCGGGCGCCAAGCTGCGCGAACTCTGCAACAGCATCGCCTACATGGAGGAGCACATCCTGCACTTCTACTTCCTGGCGGGCGCCGACTTCCTCCTCGGCCCCGACGCGGACTATTCCGTGCGCAACGTCATCGGAATCCTCAAGGCGGCGCCGGACGTGGCGCGACGTGTGGTGAAAGTACGCCATATGTGCGCCCACATGCTGGAGGTCATCGCCGGCAAGGCCATCCATCCCCAGGCGGCCGTGCCCGGCGGCTTCTCCAAACCCCTCGCCGCCAGCGACCGGGATGATTTGCAGAAGATGGCGGTTGAGGCTCTGGAACTGGCGAAATTCTCCATCGCCTTCGCCAAAGAGAACATCTTCCCCAAGTACCTGGATGTCGTGAAATCCCTGGGAGTCATTACCACCGGCTTCCTGGGCACCGTCAACGACAAGGGGGCGCTGAACCTCTACGATGGCAAGCTCCGCCTGATGAAACCCGATGGCTCCTTCGTGGATTTCCCCTACGACCAGTATACGGATCACATCGCCGAGCACATCGAGAACTGGTCCTACCTGAAGTTTCCCTATGCCAAGAACTGGGGCAGCTTCTCGATGGACGAGGGCAAGACTGGGGCCATCTATCGTACCAACACCCTGGCACGCATCAACGTGTGCGATCACATTGACACGCCGCTGGCCCAGGCGGAGCTGGAAGAGTTTCGCGCGAAGTTCGGCCGGCCCGCCCAACTCACCCTCCTCTACCACTGGGCGCGCCTGATCGAGCTGCTCTACAACGCGGAGAACGCCGCCCGCCTGCTCGCCGACCCCGAGATCATCAGCACCGAGACCCGAGTGAAGGTGACGCCTCGGGCGGCGCGTGGTGTGGGTTGCACGGAAGCCCCGCGCGGCACGCTCATCCACGACTATGAGACGGACGAAAACGGAATGCTCACCAACGTCAACCTCATCGTCGGCACCACCCACAACAATGCCCCCATCAACATGTCGGTCACCCAGGCGGCCAAGGGATTAATCAAGGGGGGCAACTACGACCAGGGCATTTTGAACACCGTGGAGATGTCCATCCGCGCCTACGATCCCTGCTTCTCCTGCGCGACGCATCGGCTGGATGGGAAGCTCGCGGTGAAGGTGGACATCAAGGGAGCGAACGGAAAGATTCTGGACACGTTCGCGAACTAGCGTTTTTGAAGCGTAGCGCGGGCCTACAGAACAGGCCCGCGCTACGGCAGCTATTTGTTTCCCTCATCCCTCGGGGATTTGAGATTTCGAATTCCGGTTTGAGATTTGGAATTTCAAATTTCAAATTTCAAATTCCTCTGGGAGACGGGCCGGAAGGAAAGCTACAGTGCCAGACTTGGACCAAGAAGCACTCCCCGAGTATTGCCGCAAGCCGACCCTCATCCTCGGTTGCGGCAATACTCTGTTTGGGGACGACGGCTTCGGCTGCGCGGCGGTGGAGTATCTGGAAGCCCACTATGCGCTGCCCGAGGACGTCTGCCTTTTGGATGTCGGTACGGGCGTTCGCAAACTCCTGTTTACGCTCTGCCTGAGCGCGAAGCGCCCCCGGCGCCTGCTCATCGTGGATGCCCTCGACGTCGGCCGCGCCCCGGGCGAACTGTTTGAGATCGACCCCAAGGACATTCCCGCCGTCAAGTTGGACGATTTCTCCATACATCAGCTCCCCACCTCCAACTTGCTGCGCGAGCTCGAAGAACAATGCGGGGTGGAGGTGCGCGTCCTCGCCTGCCAGACTGCGCCCCTGCCGGAGGAGGTGCGCCCGGGCCTGTCGGAGCCGGTGCGTCGCGCCTTGCCCGAGGCTGCCACACGGGTGGCGGCGGACTATTTTCACGGGGAGCGTTCTGATCTGCAGCGTAGCGCCGGGCTTTAGCCGGGCATGTGGCGCCCTGGCGGGCGGCGTTACAATCAAAACAGGGTAGTTCGTCCTAAGAATCGCGATTGATTTTTTGAAAAAGGGGCTATAAACGCGCTCACCCTCACGGGATGTGTGGTATAGAGATTTTGCGAGAAAGTCCAGACCCACACCCGGAGGGTGAACGATGGAAGCCAGC
>Ga0326727_10011495_pt1 | contig 20577 bp, 21 predicted proteins | sample MB2enrmetagenome_FD_207643 | JGI IMG/M metagenome (GOLD analysis project Ga0326727, IMG submission 207643) | Lab enriched peat soil microbial communities from McLean, Ithaca, NY, United States - MB29MY | ecosystem: Environmental > Terrestrial > Soil > Wetlands > Peat | place: USA: New York...
GTCGATCTCCTGCTCGAGTTCGCCGACGACGCTCTCTACCAGGCCAAGCACGCGGGTCGCGACCGCGTGGTCGCCGCCCATCCCGCAGCCGGTCTGCCCGAATCAAGTTTCGTCGAACCGGTCCCGGCCGCAAATGCCTCCACTGCAACCACCTAGCCCGACGCCCGTGTCGGGACGGCGTCGCGGTGGGACGCCGTGTTGGGGAAAGCCGACTTCCGTCCGGCAAGTCCCAAGCGGGCGCTCAAAGTCCCGAATCGGGAGAGGTTACGTGCCCTTCCTACGTGATTTGGCCCAATTTTTATTGCCAATTCTCTTTTTTCCTTGCTATAGTCAGCCCGTTTCGGGACCCATCTGAACGGCGGGACGACCCTGGACTTCCCCACCTGTGCGACTCCCAGTCGCCGTTAGTGCCCTGGCCGCTCTGTTCCCCCGAAACGAAGGAGCATCTGTGACTTCCGCTCGGAAATTCAACGCCATTGCAGGCAGTGAACGCCAGCCCGTCCGTGGAGCGCGCCTGATCCAAAACTCGCATCCGGACCAAACCATTGAGGTCTCCCTAAGACTTCGCTCGAAATCGGAAGTCAAACGAGAAGACTTAATGAACAACCTCAAAAAGCCCGGTTTCAAGCACATGTCGCGGACCGACTTCGAGAAAACCCACGGCGCCGATCCTGCCGATCTCAACCAAATCAAGAAGTTCGCCCAGGAGTTCGGCCTAAGGGTTCACGAAACCGGCACCGAACTCGCGCGCCGGACCGTAGTGCTGTCGGGAACCGTAACCAACCTTCAAAAGGCCTTCCACGTCGAACTCAAAGAGTACAGCCACCCCACGGGAAATTTCCGCGGCCGTGTCGGCACCATCAGCGTCCCGGCCGAGTATTCGGACATCATCACCGGAGTCTTTGGCCTCGACAACCGCCGCCAGGCAGAACCGCATTTCAGACGCCTGCCGACGCCCGAGAGGCACAAGCATAAGGTCCCTGCCTCCACCGCCTCGTACGATCCCAATGTAGTGGCCCAGATCTACGACTACCCCTCGGGAGACGGAACGGGCCAGTGTATCGGGCTGATTGAGTTGGGTGGCGGCTTTCAGCTCGATGACCTGAGCAACTACTTCAGCTCGCTCAATATCAACACGCCGCAGGTGATCTCCGTATCGGTCGATGGAGGCCAGAACAGCCCCAGCACGCCGGATAGTGCCGACGGCGAAGTCATGCTCGACATTGAAGTGGCGGGCGCGATTGCACCGTCGGCAAAGATCGTCGTCTACTTTGCCCCGAACACCGATCAGGGTTTTCTGGACGCGATCACCACCGCCGTGCACGACAGCACCAATCAACCCTCGGTCCTGTCCATAAGCTGGGGCTCGGCCGAGTCGGGATGGACAACTCAGGCCCTCACCAACTTCGACGAAGCCTTCCAAGCGGCAGCGGCCATGGGGGTTACGGTCTGCGTAGCCTCCGGTGACAATGGCTCGTCGGACGGAATCAACGACGGCATGAACCACGTCGATTTCCCGGCATCCAGTTCGTTCGCACTGGGCTGCGGTGGCACCACACTGCAAACTTCGAACGAACAGATTGTCAGCGAAACCGTCTGGAACGATCAACCGAACGGAGGAGCAACCGGGGGCGGGGTGAGCAACGTTTTCCCGCTTCCAAGCTGGCAAGACGGCTTCGACGTTCCGTCGCCAACCGTTCAAGGTGGAGGCCGAGGCGTACCCGACGTGTCCGGCGATGCCGACCCCAACACCGGCTATAACATTCTCGTCGATGGCGAGAGTGCTGTCTTCGGCGGCACCAGTGCGGTCGCACCCTTATGGGCAGCGCTGGTGGCGCGAATCAATCAATCGATCGGGAAGCCGGTCGGTTTCCTGAACCCGTTAATCTATGCGCAAGCCGTCGAGACTTCCGGGTTTCACGACATAACCCAAGGCAACAACGGCGCCTTTAGCGCAGCCCAGGGATGGGATCCATGCACCGGACTAGGCAGCCCCGATGGGACCGGGCTGCTCGCAGCCTTGCAAGGAAAACTCTCCCAGGCGGCCTAAGATCAAAGACCAACTAGGGGGCGAGTTCCGCTCGCCCCCAATCCTCTCACGCCGACTCTGTCATCACTCTGCCCCAGTCAGTCCCATCGTTCCAATTGCGCCCGCTAGCACCGTGGCCGCGTGATTTTTACTGTCTCACCCACTGAGAGTAGCGCCGCCGTTCCGGCGGCTGTCCGGCGGGCGTCCACCCGCCGCCCGGTACGCTGGTGGCGAAACTGCAGGCAAGACCACAAGTCGTTTATTTCCAATGGACTGGCCTCTCTGAATTGCGGGCAAGAATATGTCCTAAAGTTTCGCACGTGGGTGCCGATAGCCTAAACAAGCGGGAGCGGGCTATGGCTTCCCGACTTGGTGGAACCACGACAGTTCTTAAGTGTCCGGGTTCTTCGAATTCAACGCGCGACCGGCGGTTTCCGCCGAGCCCCCACGAGCACAAGGAGATCATAATGAAAAAACAGGGTTGCATTCTGCACAAGATGATGTTGGGCATGTTCGTACTGCTGGCGGTCGGCATAGGCCAGGCCCAATATGGGGTCATGGTGAAGATCCCGTTCAACTTCACCGTTGGGACGCAGAGGTATTCGGCCGGTGAATACACTCTCAAGCCGTACGGGCCGTATCAGCACACAGTGCTCCTTCAGACCTGGACCGGCCAAACCCCGGCCTTCATCTCGATCAATTCCGTGGAATCCAGAGAAGTGCCGAGCTCAGCGAAGTTGGTTTTCCACCAATACGGCGCGCGGTATTTCCTGGCCGAGATCTGGGACGGGAATGGCATCGGACAGCAATTGACCGAGTCGCGCGCGGAAGTTGAAATGGCAAAGGCAGCGAATTCGCCTGGGCAGATGGTCGCACTAAGCTTTGCCCCTCAGCACTAATTGAAGGGACTGGCGGGCCGGCGGCCTGCTAGGTTCCAAGTCTGGGAAAGCTGTGTGATGCCTTAGCGGGCGGCCCACATCTCCCCGCGACGTGAATCCGAAACGCGCCGTCAGCTTACATCTCTGGGTGTCCCACGTTTGCCGGGTTGCAAACGTGGGATCCCGCACCGAGCCCCAGAACTATTCACTCGATTCGCATAACGCTTAGGTGGAAGCGAATAGCGAGTAAGCGAACCGCGAACAACGAAGAGCGAAAAGCAAAGCGCCACGCGAAAAGCTAAAAGGTGAAAGCGGAGAGCTGTCGCCTCCGCTGCAATCGCAGTCCGCAACCGTTACTTCCGTAAGCCCATTCCGCCTCTTCTCCGTGCCGTTTTGCCAATCTCTTCCTTATCCTCATATCAGATCATCCGAGGCAATACAGGAAAGTACTTGTGACCGTCTGCCTTTCCCTCTTCATTCCGATCAACCTCCTCACGATTCTTTCGTCCATCGCGATTGCCGGTGGCATGTACTTTTTCTTTCTCGGATTCCAACTGCTCGCCCGCAAGCGCCTATTGCTTGCCACACCAACCTCCAGGATTCGCAGCGCCGCCTTGGGACTGGTCGAGGTCAATGGCATGGCCGCCGGTCCTTACACAATGTCCGCGCCCATCACCGGCAAACCTTGCTTTCTCTACCACACCGCCGCATGGCAGCAGCGCGAGGGCAAGAAACAGGAATGGGAGAAAGTTGCGGATGAAACTCTGCACCTGCCTTTCTTCATCGATGACTCGACCGGCCAGTTGCTCGTCGAACCTCTCGGCGCCGATCTCGATTTGCACCGTGATTTTCGCGAAGAATATGCCACATCGTTTTTTTCCTCGAACCTCTTCTCGAAAGACGATGACGTTCCGCCGCGCGTCAGCGTTTTTCTTTCGCGCCACGGCATCGTTCCGGGCCGCCGCCTGCGCATCGAAGAACGCTCGATCAAGCCGGAGGACGTTCTCTTTGTCGCCGGAACTCTGACGGAAAACCCGGGCGTCCAGGTGCGTCCGTACTCGCCGCGCGACGAACACGCTGACAGCTCACGCATGAATGACGCCGACGGCTCGGAGTCAAACGTTCTTTCGGAGCAGCGTTCCGCTCCGCAGATCGTCAAACTCTTCGGAGGCGCGGCTCCTTCCGTAAGTCAACATATGAGCCAGCAGTCGAAAATCGCGGCCGCGCTCACTCGCGCCGGAATCACCAGGCCCGAGGCGTGGTCCGCCGCCGGAGTCCCGTACCAATCCGTAGCCGTCGAAGAGAACGAGCCTCCGATGCCAGTCTCCACGCCCGCAGAAGAGCAGCCCAAGTCATCCGATTTCAATTTCACTCCGCCCGTCGTATTGATGAAAGGCGCAAACGATCCCACGTTCGCGATCTCGTTCCGCAGCCAGAAGGAACTCGCCGTTGCGCTAGCGTGGAAATCCGCCGCCATGGTCTGGGGAGGCGCCGCCATCACGCTGCTTGGCCTCTACATGCTATTGAAGCAGATGGAGTTGCTGTAGTCTTGGCTCGTGGCCCGAAGCTCGTGGCTGGTGGCGCCCCGCCGTTCGATCGTTTCATCGAACATGACGGAGACGGTAGCTAATTGCTCAACGCGAAGTGTTATCCGCTAATTTAGAATGTCCCTTGTGAGCGAATCCGTCCGGATCGGGATTCTCGGCGACTTCAATCCCGAATTCCGCTCCCATCACGCGACCAACGACTCGCTCCAGCACGCCGCGCGAAAGCTCCAGCTCAAAGTGGAATCGGCATGGCTTCCAACGCCGTCGCTCCTCGATCCGGGCGCCCTCGCCACCCTCGATTCCTGCGATGGTCTATGGGCTTCGCCGGGCAGCCCCTACAAAAGTTTCGAAGGCATGCTCAAAGGCATCGAGTTCGCCCGCGTCCACGACCGGCCGTTCCTCGCCACCTGCGGCGGCTTCCAGTACACGCTCATCGAATGCGCCCGCAACGTGCTCGGGGTTCGCGACGCCACCACCGCCGAAGAAGACCCGAACGCCAAGAACATTGTGATCTATCCCGTGGCCTGCGCGGTGCCGACCCGCGATCCGAAAGCGCCCAAGCTTTCGGGAAAAATCAGCGAGATACGCCTCCGTCCCGGCTCCTATCTCGCGGCGTTTTATGGAAAAGAACTGATCGAGGAAGAATTCTTCTGCAACTACGAACTGAATCCCGAGTTCGAATGGATGGCCATGGAAGCGGGCTTTCCGGTCGTAGCCCGCGGCTCCCAGGAAGAATGCCGGGCCATCGAATCTCCCGCGCATTTGTTTTTCGTTGCAACGTTGTTTCAACCGCAACTTTCGTCGCGCGAGGACAACCCGCATCCGCTAGTCATGGCCTTCGTGCAGCACGTCGCCGACTTCAAGCGTAAACGGCTGGACGACTCCATTCTCACCTGAGGTGGACACTCTCCATTAAGACGACCAAGAGCTGAAAGGGCTCCAGATATGAAGACCGTGCCAAATCTCTCTGACGATCAAGTAGCGTGGGTTAGCGCGGAGGTCGCACAGTACATCGAGCGCCAGAGAAACCGCTATTTGCAGTCGGCAGTGCTCTTCTCCGATCGTGAGAAGGGGCTCATGCGGCCCTTCTTCGCGGCGCCGGTTCTGGACTCGGCACGAATAGCTATCCTCAAAACTCCCAAGGTCGAGAACCCGCCGTTCTACTCCCAGTTGAAGGCGATGGGCTTTGACGCAAAACTGCTCCCGGACTTCTCGGACATGAGTGCGATCACCTTTATGGACGTCATCGTTTCGAAAGGGCCGATTTCGAGCGCCACGCTGTTCCATGAACTGGTTCACGTCGTGCAATACGGGAAGCTCGGGCTGGCCGGTTTCGCCGCCAAGTATGTCACGGGATTCCTGCGCGGTGGGAGCTACGAACGGATCCCGCTCGAGATCAACGCCTACCAACTGGATGGCGAGTACACCCGAAATCCCAAGCAACCTTTCGCGGTGGATGAGCGTGTCCAAGCATGGATCGACGAAGACAAATTCTGATCTGAAAATGGAGTGCGCAGAGCCCTTGCCACGGCACTTGCCCCTACCCTCTTGACCGCACCCTCCCAACTGTCGTAGCCTCGCCTGCAAATTCCAAGCGTTCGCGCTTGCGGCTTTTAAGGAGGCTGCACATGGTTCCTCTCGCTGCTCTTTGGCTCCCGATCCTGCTGTCGGCGGTCTTCGTCTTCGTCGCCAGTTCCATCATCCACATGCTGCTGCCTTATCATCGCAGCGACTACAGCCAACTCCCAGACGAGGACAAGACTCTTGCCGCACTGCGCGCCACTCCTCTAAAGCGCGGCCTCTACGTCTTCCCCTTCTGCACCCACAAGGACATGAAGTCGCCCGCGCTGATCGAAAAGCAAAAGCAGGGACCGGTCGGCTTCATCACGATCATGCCAAGCGGCCCGCCCGCCATGCCAAAGTTTCTGATCCAGTGGTTTGTCTTTTGCCTCTTAACCGGATTCTTCGTCGCCTATCTCACCGGACACACGGTTCCGTCCGGCGCACGCTATCTGGCTGTGTTTCGCGTCGCCGGCACCGCCGGGTTCCTCGCCTACGGTCTGGGGCACGTGAGCGACGGCATCTGGAAAGGTCAGACCTGGTCGTACACCATCAAGGAAGTCATCGACGGACTCGTCTACGGGTTACTGACCGCCGGTACTTTCGGCTGGCTCTGGCCGCGCTAGGATTTCAGCGTCCTAGAACGTCAAGCCGGAGCCGAGCAAGCTGTAGAGCAGAATAGCGAGCACGATCAGCGTAAAAGCCACGTACATGCGATCGCGTTCGAGGGCGAATCCCACGATCGAGAAAGCTACGCGGGCGATAGGGGTCGCGATGAGGAGCAGCAATCCGAGTTGAATTAAGCCTCGGCCCCGGCCGTTGATCACGCTTTGGATGACTCCGGGGATGGTGCGGAAGTCGGAGGGCTCGCCGCGAAAGACGCGGTAATCGGCGGGCTCGTGCGCGTGGCGGGAAAGGTAGATACAAGCTCCCCAGAGCACGACCGCCGCCGAGAGCAGAACTCCGGCGCGGAGCAGGTTGCCGAGAATGACTTCGATGCGGTGATCGTCCCATGATCGCGGCGGTGGCGCGGGCGCTGGCGCGTCGGGCATCAGATCTTCCCCCATCAGATCTTCCCCCAGAATCCGTTGTAAAGCATTTGCAGGCCGAGAACGAGAATCACCAGGCTGAAAACGAGGCGGAGCGATTTGGTTTCCGCTTTGACCAGAATGCGGCTGCCGAGTAAGGAACCGGCGAGAACTCCTAACATAACGGGCATAGAAAGGCCGGGATCGACATATCCGCGGCTGAGGTAAACACCAGCGCTGGCGGCAGCGGTCACGCCAATCATGAAGTTGCTGGTGGTGGTGGAAACTTTGAAGGGGATTTGCATGGCCTGATCCATGGCGAGTACTTTCACGGCGCCGGAACCAATGCCGAGCAATCCAGAGAGCGCGCCGGCGCCGAACATCAGGCCGAAGCCGGCGGGGACGTGCTGGACGTTGTAACTGCGCTCGCCTTCGAGGTCGGGGAAACTGCCGTTCAGACGCAGACGGGTGGCGAGCGGATCGGGCGGCAGGCTGCGCTGGGCCGGAGGACGCGGCTTGCGGGAAAGATACGCCGAATAGAGAAGGACCGCTCCGAAGATGATCGCCAAAGCGCTGGTCGGGATGCGGGTGGCCAGGAAGGCTCCGAGCAACGCGCCAAACGTTGTCGCGATCTCCAGGAACATGCCGATGCGAATGTTGGAGAATCCCTCTTTCACATAGGAGGCGGCAGCGCCGGACGAGGTCGCAATCACGGAGACCAGCGACGCTCCGATGGCGTAGCGGATATCCACGTGAAAAAAAATCGTGAGCAGGGGCACGAGCACGACGCCACCACCGAGGCCGGTGAGCGCTCCGAGAAGTCCCGCCACGAAGGAGACGATCGCAACCACAGCGGTGAATTCCAGGATAGTCATTTTCAATTTCTCTTAAGGTTAACATTTCTCTTCTTAAGAGCATCGCAGAAGGAACGCAGGTGAGGGCAAGAGCCGGCATGAAGAGGAAGAAGCGAAAGGGGCTCTCAACCGCAACGGTGATTTTTCGCGGCGGCGAGCCTGGGCGCAACTAGTTGAGGCGGTTGGCGCGGACAAGAGTGTGTCCGCGCCACACTCTATTGGTTTATCCAGACGACGCGGGCTTTTTTCAACAGGGCGTGCTCTTTCCTGACTTCGCGGGCATACGCGCCGAGAGAGACGGCCTCTGGCTGCGGGAAATCCGAAGCCGGCCTTTCTCCCTGGGCGGAGGAGTAACTCGCGGTGGCAAGGACAGTTTGTTCCCCGGCCATCGGCGAATAGTTTGCGTGTGCCGGATGGGTCGGAATCTGATAGACCTGCGGTTGACTGTTCATTGCGGACATACCGGCGGAATACTGCGCAAAAGCAGCGGCGGTGGAAAGTAGGCAGAGAATAAACAGAGTTTTCTTCATCGCAGGGTCTCCCGATTGCAGAGAAAGCGAGGGACCATCCACGGACAAAGCCGCAAATGTACGCTCCTCCGGGCATAGTAGGAGCAAGCCCGGTACCAAACTTTGCCGGTGCAAAGTGGCGGCTTGCGAACGTTTTCGAGGAGTAATGGCAATTGTTTGCACAATTGTGGAGGGCACATGGAAATGGCAGTCGGGCTCCCCCCGCCGCATTGGCGGGTTGCCCTCCGTGGCGAGCGACTTTCCTGCTAAAGTTGCGATAAGGTGATAGCCATGAAAATGCGAACAGGCGCACGGATTTCTCTGATCTTGCTGGCAACCATGGTAGCGATGGCGGCGGGCGCGGATTATAAGGTCGTCAAGACATGGAAGTTGGGCGGTGATGGCGGATGGGATTACTTGACTGCGGACAGCGATGGGCATCGCTTGTTCATCGCGCGCGCCACGCGGGTAATGGTGATTGATACCGAGTCGGGCAAGCAGGTGGGAGAGATTCCGGAGACGGCGGGCGTGCATGGAATCGCGCTGGACACGGAAATCGGGCGGGGATTCACCAGCAACGGCCGCGAAGACACGGTAAGCGTGTTCGATCTGAAATCGCTGGCGGTCGAGAAGAAAATAAAGGTCGGCAGCGGGCCCGACGCGATTCTGTACGATCCTTTTTCGAAGCGCGTTTTCACTTTTAACGGAAAAGGTCATGACACGACGGCCGTGGATGCGTCCAAGGGCGAGGTAGTGGGCAAGATCGAGCTGGGCGGGAAGCCGGAATTTGCCGCCACGGACGAAAAGGGAACGGTGTTCGTGAATATTGAAGACACGTCGGAGCTGGTGGCGTTCGATCCGCAGAAGCTGACCGTGAAATCGCGGTGGAAGCTGACGGATTGTGACAGCCCGACGGGGCTCGCGGTCGACCGCAAGAACCGACGTCTGTTCGCCGGCTGCGGCGGAAATAAGAAGATGGCAGTAGTGGATGCGGAAACCGGGAAGGTGTTGGCGAGTCCGGCCATTGGAGAGGGATGCGATGCGACCAGCTTCGATGCCGATCGCGGCCTGGCGTTCGCGTCAGCGGGAGACGGCACGATCACGATAATTCGCGAAGAGAGCGCCGACAAGTTCAGCGTGGCGCAGACGGTAACGACCCAGAAAGGAGCGCGCACCATGGCGCTCGACGCGAAGACGCATCAGCTCTTCACCGTAACCGCGAACGTGACCGGCACGCGGCAGGAGAGAAAAGTCGAACCGGATTCGTTCGTGGTGCTGGTGGCGGAGTGAGCGCACTAGATCGGATCGCTCGGGATCGCGGCCCGACGAAAATTTGAAGGTTGCCAGCCTAAACTCGAACCATGGCCGACCCCTCATCAGAGCGTAACAGCAGCCGTACTGCGCTTGGCGCCGCCGCGCTTCGCGCTATTCACCAACTTCTGGACGGCGAACCCAAGATTCTTGACGATCCGATATCCGGCCGCCTGCTGGACGCGGATGTGCTCCAGCAGATTCAATCGAACCCCGCGCGCGTTCACGAGCCGCCGGCTAGAGGATTGCGATCGCACGTGGTTCTACGCAGTCGCTATGCGCAAGAGCGCATGGCCCAGGCAGCGCAACGGGGCGTGCGTCAGTGCGTGATCCTCGGCGCGGGTTTCGATACGCTTGCGTATCGCCAGCCGGAATGGGCGCGCAGCTTGCGGATCTACGAAGTCGATCATCGTGCGACCCAAGAGGACAAGCGCAAGCGATTGCAGTCCGCTGGTATTCCGATTCCTTCAAATCTGGAATTCGTGGCCATTGATTTCGAATTGGTATCGTTGCGCGAAGGCCTGCAAACCAGCACACTCAACTTCTCCGAGCCGGCTTTCTTTTCCTGCCTGGGCGTATTGATGTATCTGACTCAGGAAGCGGCGCACGCAGTCTTTCAACTGGCCGCGGATTTTCCCGCCAACAGCGAGATTGTTTTTACCTTCTCCACGCCGGACTCCTCGCTCTCCGGCAGCGATGCGGCGACTCACAAGGCTCTGGCTAGCCGGGTGAGCTCCCTGGGGGAACCATTCCAGACACACTTCGAACCTGAGACGCTCACCCGCGATCTTCGTGCGCTGGGGTTCTCGGAAATCTCCTTCTTGAGCTCGGAGGATGCGGAACGAACCTATTTCCAATGCCGCAGCGACGGACTACGGGCGCCTCGTCGGAGAGTCATTGGCGCCGCTATCGTCGGCGATCATTCATGAAATTGTCCGGCATCGGCCCGGCCGGAAATCCGCAGCAGGAATAACGCCGACGACAGGCTGAGCACCGGACCGGCGATACTAAAGAGTGCCCCCAAGCCGACCCGGCCGTCGGCGCTCTCCCAAAATACGCATCCAGCACAAATGCCCGGACGCAGGTCGCGCCGACTGGAATCAGCCACGATTTTGGAAGGCGTTTCAGGTTCGGAATGGCGTGGGCAATAGCCACAAAAAGATGTACCAGGGATTTCGATCATGCAGCGAAACCGCGAAGTGGCCGCCGCCGTCGCGATGAAGACCGAGACCAAATTGCAGCGGACTTACAACTGCCGGAACCATGGTCTGGCGCAGAACGCGGCGCAATGGGACAATAGTCGAATGCAAAGATCTCTCACGACAGCCATACTATTGGCCGCCGGGATGATGCTAGTCGGGGATGGCTATGCCCAGCAGACTCCAGCAGCAAGCACTCCGACGGCAACGACTCCAGCGGCTCCTGCAGCCACAACTCCGAAAGCGGCGACGACGGCGAAAGCTCCGGTGAAGAAGACGGGAACGGCAGCTACGGTTCCGCCGCTTACCACCCGAAAGCAAAAGTTCAGCTACGCTTTGGGAATGAATATCGGGACAAACCTCGGGAACACCCTGAAAAAGCAGTCGGTGGAAGTGGACTGGAATCTGGTAGCCCAGGGATTGAAGGAATCCACGTCCGGCGCTAAGACTCGTCTGACGGAAGAAGAAGCGAAGGCCGTGCTGAACGAGGTACAAGCCGAAGTTTCCAAGCAGATGCAGGAGAAAGCACAGCAGGCTGCGGCTGCGAACAAGACCGAAGGCGAAGCATTCCTGGCCGCCAACAAAGAGAAAGAGGGCGTCGTCACATTGCCCAGCGGTTTGCAATACAAGATTCTGACCGCTGGCACCGGGCCTAAGCCCACCGCGAGCGACTCGGTTTCCTGCAACTACCGGGGCACTCTGGTCAATGGCACAGAGTTTGACAGCTCCTACAAGCGCGGGCAACCGGTGACGTTTGAAGTCGGCAGAGTCATCAAAGGGTGGACGGAAGCGCTGCAGCTCATGCCCGTGGGATCGAAGTGGCAGCTCTTCATTCCTTCGGACCTCGCCTACGGTCAGGCTGGGCAGCCACGCGGCGGAATTGAGCCCAACGCGACCCTGATCTTTGACGTCGAACTGCTCTCGATCGTCGATAAGAACGCCGATAAGAGCAAGGACGAAAAAAAGGACGAGAAGAGCGGAGAAAAGAAAGACGACAAGAGCGAAGAAAAGAAGTAGAAATCTTTGGCCGGTGGAGCGACGGGCGTCCCCGTCCGCCGCTCTCCCGGAGCACTACCTCACAAAAATCTCACCGCTCTACGCTCCCAGATACATCACGTGGACGTAGGTTCCGAGCCTGACGTTATAGGCGAGGTACCAGCCGATGTGATCGGGATCGTCATAGATGACGATGTCGTCCGAATCCCACAGCCATCCGTCACAGTAACCAAAGTCGTAAGGAGCTACGGAGAAGTAGAAGCCGCCGAACCAGAAGCGGCTGGGACCACCGCCTCCAAGGTGCCACACATGCCCGCGACCGATACCACCGCCGAAGCGGCCATGCTCCCACGGATGATCCAGATGGTAATGAGGGTCGTCGCGGCCGGTATCATGGCCGATCCACTCTTTACCATTGTGCACATGGGGAGCATTCGGATGTCCAGGTTTGTCGTCGAAGCGGCGGTTTTCCTCGGCTGGATGCGACGTCGCTCCTTTCGCCGGGCCGTGCTTAGGAATGTTTGCGCGGCCGCCGACCTCCGGCCGGGCGCCGCCGCCGGCGTGTTCATGTTGCGCGAGGGCTGAGAGAGAAAACACGAAACATATCACGAGCAATCCAATCAGCTTTTTCATTTGCTTGTCACCATCCTCCAATAGCGATAGACGCTACTGCCGAAAACGATAACACTATTCCGGCTTAGATGTTTCTGTGAGTTTTCAAGATTCCAAGTGGGCGTAAAGATACAGACGCGGCTTGCCGCGCCTCCCCCAAGGAAGATCTCATTCATAGCGCAGGGCTTCGATCGGATCGAGGCGAGATGCGCGGATGGCCGGGACCATGCCACTGATCAGTCCGACGGCGGTGAGGATAAGGACGGCGACGATTAAAGTGAGGGGGTTGATCACGAGGCGGATATCGCCGGCTTCGGCGTGTTTGGCCATGGCGCTGTAAAGCGTAAGTCTACCGACGGAAAAGGCGACGGCGTAAGCGAGGACGATACCGAGCAGTCCGCCGATGAAGGTGATCGTGAGTGCCTCGGCCAGGAACTGGAAAAAGATATGCCGGCGGCGCGCGCCAAGCGCTTTCTCCACGCCGATTTCGCGGGTGCGCTGGCTGACGGAGACCAGCATGATGTTCATCAGGCCGACGCCGCCGATGCCCAGCGTGAGGGTGCCGATGAAAGCGAGCAGAATCTTGAGGCCAATCGTGATGACCTCGAACTGGTGGATCTGCACCATAAGGTTGAAGACAAACAGGGCGCGGCGGTCGGCGGGATTGAACTTGTGCTGCGCGGCCATGATGTAGCGCACGGATTGCTCGATCCGTTCATAGTCGTTGGTCTCGTAATTGAACCAGATCGTGTCCAGGTAGTGAGTGTCCTTGAGGTCATTCATGGTGGTGAAGGGGACGTAGACGACGCGATTGATGTTGTCGTCGCCGGCCTGCATCTTGGGGCTGAGCACACCGACGACTTCAAAACTGATGCCATCCACGCGGATGTGCTCGCCCAGGGCGTTGCGTCCGGAGAATAGTTTCTCCTTGGTTTCGGAACCGATGACGGCCACGCGCGCGCGCTGAATCTGATCCTCGGGGTTATAGAAGCGTCCCTGCGCGAGGCTCAGAGCGCGGATGTCGAAAGTGTTAGGGTACTCGCCGTTGACGTGAATCGAGTAGGAGCGAGTGTCGTACTGCACGGTCGCATCCTTGTCGCAACTGGGAGTGATGTGGGTGATCTGCGGGACGTTGGCGGTGAGCAGGTCGATGTCGTCCAGCGTGATGCGGATTTGTGCACCGGCCTTCTCGCCACCGGACTGCATGGAGGAACGGCCGGGAACCACGATGATGAGCTTGGTTCCGAAGTTGGCAAAGATGTTGGCAATGGCGTGGCCGAAGCCATCGCCGTAGGCGAGGAGCATGACCACCGTGGCGATGCCCCAGGCCATGCCCAGCATGGTGAGCGCGGTGCGGCGCCGGTTGTGGCGCATGGCGTCGTAGGACTCCTGGAGCAGGTCGCGAACCATAAAATTTGTAATTGGCAATCAGTACTGTCCAACTGTCGATTTCTGACAAATGATTAAGTTGAGTATAGACATGAGCTTGCGCGCAAGGGCCGAAATCGATTCGCCGGTGCCAGTAGTCTTTTGCCATTCCAGATGCCGAACGGGAGTGGCGCATGAATACCGGACGCACCATCTTTTCGCAGCTCATGGACTTTGTTCCCCTCCCCGAGTTTCGCCGCTGTGTGGAGCGCTGTCAGGGCGATTACAAGGTGCAGCGGGTTCCCTACCTCGACCAGTCTCTCTGCCTCGCCTTCGCGCAACTCACGTATCGCGAGAGTTTGCGCGACATCGAAGCGTGTTTGCGAGTGCAGCAATCCAAGCTCTGACCCATGGGCTTTCGCGGACGGGTCTCGCGCGCCACCCTCGCCTATGCCAAAGAACATCGCGACTGGCGCATCTTTGCCGACTTCGCGCAGGGCTTGATCCGCACCGCCCGCGAACTCTATCGTCACGAACCGTTGGGTATCGATTTTTCCAACACCATCTACGCCTTCGATTCCACCACCATCGATCTGTGTCTGGCGCTGTTTCCCTGGGCGCAGTTTCGCCGCCACACGAGCGCCGTCAAGTTGCATACGCTGCTCCATCTGCGCGGCAGCATTCCCGTCAATGTGTACGTGACGGGTGGCCAGGTGCACGACGTCAATCTGCTCGACCACCTGCTGCCCGAGGCGGGTGCCTTTTACCTGCTCGACCGCGGCTATGTCGACTTCGCGCGCCTCGACCGGTTCACCCAGGGGGGCGCTTTCTTTGTGACCCGGGCACGGCGCAACCTGCAGTTGTACCGGCGCTGCTCGCATTCCGTCGACCCCGCCACGGGCATCCGCTCGGATCAAACCATCCGGCTCCTCGGGCCGAAAACTTCGGGCCCGTATCCCAGTCCGTTGCGCCGCATCCATTACTTCGACGCCGAAAAAGATTTGCGCCTGATCTTCCTGACCAACAACTTCCCCTTGCCGGCTGCCGTCATCGCGCAACTCTACCGCGCACGCTGGCAGGCGGAACTGTTCTTCCGTTGCATCAAACAGCACCTGCGGATCAAAGCCTTTTATGGCACGACGGAGAACGCCGTGAAGACGCAAGTGTGGGTGGCGATCTCCACCTACGTGCTGGTGGCCATCCTGAAAAAGCGGCTGGCCCTGCGCCCGAGTTTGTACACCATTCTCCAAATCCTCAGCACCACGTTGTTCGAAAAAACCCCGATTACTCCCGGTCTCTTCGATCTCCACCCCGACCCCATCGAAGCCGATCCGCATATTCAATTGCAAATGTTCGACTTATAGTTGGACAGTACAAATCACCAATTACAAATTTCTTCACTTTCGTCGCCAGCGCACACCGTCTTTTGTGTTCTCTACTATGATGCCGGCTTCGGTCAGCTCAGCGCGCAGTGCATCCGACTCTTTGAACTTGCGCGCATTGCGCGCGGCCTGCATCGCCGCCAGTTTTTGATTCACTTGTTCATCAGACAGTTGCGCGGAGCCGGCGATCTCCAGCAATTCAGGACTAATTTCTTTCTCGCGGCCTTCGGCTCGGGCCCAGTCGAGGACGGCTTTCATCTTGGGCTGGTCGTCATCCTTCAGCACGCCGAATATCTCGTCGAATACCCTGAGTGCGTCGCGCAGCGGCCTTATGTCGTCTTGGAAAACCTGTCCGGCATCAATCGCGGTGTTTACTTTGCGCAGCATGTCGAACATGGCGGCTTGCGCTTCGGCCGTGTTCAAATCGTCGTCTAGCGCGCTCTTCATTCGGGCAATGGTTTCGTTCGCCAGTTGGACCATCTCTGGATTTGCGCCCGCAGGGAACGGTGTGCTCAGTCGGAAGTCGAAATGGCGTAATTTCTCCACAGAACTGGCCGCGGCTTTGAGGCCATCGAAAGTGAAGTTTAGCTGATTGCGATAGGGCACCTGCGTCAGCAGCCAGCGGATCGACGACGGCTTGTGGCCGCGCAGCACAAGATCCCGGACGGTGAAGAAATTTCCGAGGCTCTTGGACATCTTCTGGCCTTCGACCAGCAGAAAACGCGCGTGAAACCAAAAGCGCGCAAACGGCTCTCCGGTGAGGGCCTCCGACTGCGCGATTTCGTTTTCGTGATGCGGAAAAATCAGGTCTTCGCCGCCGGCGTGCAAATCAAAGCTCGGCCCCAGTTCCTCCATCGACATCACCGAGCACTCGATGTGCCAGCCCGGACGCCCCGGCCCGATCGATGTGTCCCATGAGGCTTCTCCTGGCTTGGGAGCCTTCCAGAGTGCGAAGTCGCGGGCGCTGTCTTTTTCATATTCGTCCAGGTCGACGCGCGCGCCGTCGGTCATGCCGGCAAAGTCTTTTTTCGAAAGCTTGCCGTACTCAGGAAAGTTTGCGATGCGGAAATAGTAAGAACCATCGTCGGTGCGGTACGCGAAACCTTTCTTCACCAGTGCGGCGATGAAGTCGGCCATCTGGTTGATGTGTTCGGTGGCGCGCACCAGAAGGGGCCGCTCAATGTTGAGAGTCGCCGAATCTTCCAGAAAGGCCTGGACAAACTTCGCGGTGTACTGCTGCACGGTGACATCGTCGCGGGCGGAGTTGCGAATGATCTTGTCGTCCACGTCGGTGATGTTCATGACGTAGCGAACGTCGTATCCGCTCTGGCGCAAAAAGCGATAGAGAAGATCGACAGCGATAAATGTCCGGAAATTGCCGATATGGCCGTAGTCATAGACGGTGGGGCCGCAGGCATACATGCGGACGCGGGTGCCGTCGAGCGGATGGAAGTCTTCGATCTTTCCGGAGAGAGTGTTATAAAGGCGCAGTGCCATGGATGATGATGAGTTCGCGAGTGCAGTGCGAATCCTTTATTTTAGGGTGCGCTCGAAAAGGGGTCAAACGACTTGTGAAGACTTGTGAAGACAGCCAACGGAAACCGGGGAACTGCCGCGTCGCATCTGAGAATCTCTGCTAGGGAAACTCTGATCGAGTTTCGGCAGAGAGCATAAACCACAGGGTACACAGGGGTGCACGGAGGACCCCAGGGACTTAATCAGAACTTCCCTAGGTCTGAGCAGGGGCTGGCACCTTGGGGCGTGGCGATGGCGTTGGCGGCGCGGTCGGCGGTGTCTCCGCAGGTCGAGAGGCGGAGACCATGAGTTCGGAGAGAATCCCGCTCTTCTCGGGAATCAGGGTGATGCGGGCCTTGCTGTCAACGATCTTCTGAATTTCTAGAATCTCGAACATGGCGGCTTCTACTTCGGAATCGGCTGCGACTTTGTTCAGCGCCTCGCCAACAATGCGCGGACGCATGGCGGCAGCTTTGGCAAATTCGACGGCGGCCTGACGCTCGGCGGTGCTGGTGATGATGCTGACTTGGTTGGCGCCGTCCTGCTTGATGGAAGAGGTGACCTGGCGCAGGCGGTTCACGACTTTCTCTTCAATCTGCTGGATCATCTGTGCGTCGCGGAAGTGGACCTTGCGGATGTAGACCGATCCTAACTTGTATCCCCACTCATGGGATTGCGGAGAAACTTCTGTGCGCACGGTCAGGCTCATGGCGTGACGGTTTTGCAGTAAGTCGGCGAGCTTCAAGTTACTAAGACAGCGGACGGTGGAGTTACTAACATTGGTGGCCAGCGAGCCGCGCGGATCGGCGTTCTTGAACAGGAAGGCTACGGGATCGCTGATGAACATTTCATACCAGATGCCGATGCCCATGGGCGCGCCTTCTTCGGAGTTGACGGGCTGGCTGCGGAGATATTGCTGGTCGATCCGCATGTCGAGCACATAGAGGCGGCCGAGCCAGCGGACGATGGGCGCTTTCAGGCCTAGTTTAAAGAGGAGAATACGCAACCCCGGCTCGTCGAGCACCGCGACCACCTTGCCGAACAGGACATACACGTAGCAGGTGCGTTCCTCCACGATCGCGTAGACGCCAAGGATGCGCAGCAACCAGAAAATCACTGGCACAATTACGAACCATGCGATGAAGGATGCAACAGCCGCGATCATCAGAGTCATTGCTTTGTCTCCAGGACAACCTGCTGGGCATTGCCAAAGAGGCCGAGGCGGACGTTGCGCACGTAGGCGCGCAAGGCTCCCTGGCCAGCACCCTTCAAGGCGGACAACTGATCGGCCAGAGCAGTAAGCGGCTGGACTTCGGCCTGGGCTTTGAGGGTTTCGATCTCGGCCGCGCGCTTCGATTGCTCGATGCGCTGGTCGGCGGCAGCCTGGGCGAGACTGATATCGGAAGACACGATGTTGTGCGCGGTGTTGATGGCGGCGAGCGCGGATTCAACTTCGGGAGGCGGATCGATACCCGTGATCAGAGAAGCGTCAAGTACCATGCCATAGCGAGCGTCGGAGGTGCCGCACTCGCGGTCCATGTGTTCGTTGAGGTCGCGGAGATTCTTGCGCAGGTCGTTGATGGAGATGCCGGCGCTCGTGGCGTCGGCGCCGGGGGCGGCGGGAGCTTCGAACGTGGCAATGCGCTCGCGCAGGACGGAAACGAAGTAGCCCATCACGTGAGCGATGGGATGCTTGACACCGAAGAGATAGGCATACAGATTCCGCTCGGAGATGTGGTAACGGATCTGGCCGGTCAAGCCGGTATTGAGCTGATCTTTAGTGACTGCCTCGACGATCGTGCCGGACTGGTTGGCTCCCGGAACGTCGGGATCGAAAGCCATGTTGACGGTCTGGGTGGCAATCGAAACTTTGTAGATTCTCTGCCAGGGCCACTTGAAATAAGGTCCGCCCGGCATGATGACGCGAACCTGGGGATACTGATAGCGCTGCTTTTCCTCCGCGTCGAGCCCGGCTGAGATGGGATCGTTGAGGGTGGTGACTCCGGGGACGCGTTCGGCGCGTCCGAAATTGGTTTTCACCGCACGTTCGTTCTGATCGACGGTGTAAATACCGCCGGCCAGGTAACGCAACAGAAACCAGGCAATGAAGCCTATGAAAATTCCGGCAGGGATGTTCGGGTCCATCGATTTACTCCTCAGCCCAACATACACGATGGGTCGGCGCTGGGCTTCGAAAATTCGTCCCGAGCGCATTGAAAGAGCAGATTCCCCCTGATGAGCGGGCTAAGACTTGACCGCTGGGGGTGGCGCGTGCAGACGGTGCTGCACCAGAAATGCGTAATGCACGGCGGAGATGATGGTAAAGAGAAACGTGGCGTCCAGAAAAGTGGTGCGCGCAATCCAGATCCAGCGCACGGGCGCGATCGGCAGCAGCAGCACGAAGAAAATCGCGGCCACTTGCGCGAAGGTATTGGCTTTGCCGAAGATGCTGGGGCGAAAATCGCGCAGGCCGGCAATCATGAAGAGCACGCCGCTGATCAGCAGGATGGAGACGTCGCGGCTGAAGACCACGACCGTATATTTCCAGGGAATCATGCGTTCGATGGAGAGCACGAGAAACAGAGTGCTCATCAGCAGCTTATCGGCGATCGGGTCGAGATACTGACCGAGCAGCGTTTGCTGATGCAGGGTGCGGGCGAGGAGGCCATCGAGTCCGTCGCTCATTCCGGCGAGAATGAACAGCGCCAGCGCCCATTTGAAATCGTGCTTGACCAGATTGATGACGATGAACGGCAGGAAAATCATCCGCAGCATGGTGAGCTGGTTGGGAGCGGTGAGGATCTGCCGGAGATTCACCGCTATTTTTCTCCTCCGGCCTTGTCTCCGGCGCTCCCGAGGAACTCGCTCACCAGCAGCGGGGCGGGATCAAGGCCGGTCTTCTGCGCGAAGCGCTGGGCGAGCGAGAGGATGTTGCCTTCGGGGAGATCGAGTTCCATGCGCTCTAAGCGGTGCATGGGAAAGAAAACGACGCCGGAGGTGAAAGGCTCTCCGCTCTTGATCTGCGAGGCCAGATCGTCGAACGACGAGAGATCGACGCCGCGCAGGCTGATGCCCTCGCTCGAAAGATAGAGAATCGCGCCCCAGAATTTTTCGCGTGGATTCGCCAACGTCGCGATCACGAGCACGCCCGGACGGAAGGGGCTGACAGCTTGCGGTTCCTGATAAAAGCTAGTGCTGGGCACCATGCGATTGTCGTCTGTGGGGGAGGGAAATTGCAAATAGAACAATGTTCCTGCGGCAATTGCTACTTCGAGGATGGCCAATGTTTCACGATTATGTGAGATGCTGATTCGACACAGACCATTCGCATGAAGCCTTTTCGCTCAGGTGTGAACGGACAGACTTCGAAGTCCCCGTAAACGGTCGAAAGCCCAGTAAACAGCTTTGCGACGTTCTTCGGAAATATGGGGTCATCTGCGTCATCGGCGATCGGCCCCGCTGTGACGCCAAACATTCGTTTCGTGCCAATCGGCCAAATTCGTAGTCCAGGCGTTCCGGGCCCAAATGTTGCCCTGCCATGAACTGTGAAGCAACCAGCAACGACTTTGGGGTTCCCCTTACATCTTGGCTGTTCGCCGAAAACGGGAATGATCAATAAGACTATCGTTAGAAGATACTTCACACGTTCCTCCTCAGCGGTCGCCTTCGCTCTTCGCCGCCTTCAAATCAATCCCTACCTGTTCGGCCTTCTTGTAAAGATGCGATCGCTCGAGTCCCAGCGCACGGGCTGTGTTTGAGATTTGGTGGTGGTTACGCTTCAACTCCGAC
>Ga0326727_10011496_pt1 | contig 20576 bp, 20 predicted proteins | sample MB2enrmetagenome_FD_207643 | JGI IMG/M metagenome (GOLD analysis project Ga0326727, IMG submission 207643) | Lab enriched peat soil microbial communities from McLean, Ithaca, NY, United States - MB29MY | ecosystem: Environmental > Terrestrial > Soil > Wetlands > Peat | place: USA: New York...
GTAAAATGCCGTCTTAAAGGAAAATTTGAGCATCATCAGCCAGTCATTTTAAAACCGTTGTCCTGATTTTCTAAAATTTGGGGCATGAAAATAAATGTCAATCAAATTGGAAAAATTCAAAGGTCTCGTTTTACTAACTAGTTACTGTCAGAAATTAAACTTTAAAACACTATGATGTTATGGACTATTTTTTAGAAAAGTCAGAAGTCGCACGCATTGAGCATCAAATGAACAATTTGTTGATTTTCCGGCTTTTCCTTTGATCTGATTAAGTACGATAAATTATATGACTTATAAATGGATAAATCAAAATAAAAATTAAATGGAAAGAAACATGGCTTTCAAGCCCGAAGTGAAGACTTGTGTTTGAAATGTCGAATGCAAGAGGAAAATCTTAAAAAACATTACCGTAATGGTTCATGCATGACTTGACACCTGCTTCCAGACCAAGTTCTGTTTAGGGTACTTTCTTTTCCTTGGAGCCCCTCTTTCTTTCCAGGTCTAGCCTAGGTTCCTAAGAACGCATCTCGATTGAGTACTTATCCACCGAGGTACGCTTCTTTCACCTTTTGGTTGCCCGACAGTTCCTTGGCGGTTCCTGAAAGGACAATGCGGCCATTTTCCAAAACGTAGCCACGTGTAGCGATGTGAAGGGACATGTTGGCGTTCTGCTCGACCAGCAAAATAGTCTTCCTCGCCCGGTTGATTTCCCGAATGATCGTGAAAATATCTCGCACTAACACAGGCGAGAGTCCCATGGACGGTTCGTCGAGTAGCAGCATCTGCGCATCGGTCATGAGCGCGCGGCCCACGGCTAGCATCTGCTGTTCGCCACCGGAAAGCATGCCGCCTAGCTGTTTTCTTCGTTCGCGCAGACAGGGGAACATTTCGAAGATGTGGTCCAGATCGCTCATGATCTTGATTTTGTCTTTGCGTTGCCAGCAGGCGAGTTTTAGATTTTCCAAGACGGTCAGATTACCGAAGATGCCCCGGCCTTCCGGTACATGGGCGATACCCATAGCGACAATCTGATCGGCCGCAACGTTTTTCAAATCTTTCCCCGCGTATGTGATGTGGCCGGAAAAAGGGACCAGGCCGGAGATGGCCCGCAAAATGGAGGATTTTCCCGCGCCATTTGCACCGATCAGCGTGACAATTTCCCCGCGCACGACATCAAAGGAAACACTGTTTACTGCCGTGATACTTTCGTAAGAAATGCGCAGGTTGGCAACGGATAGAATAAGGTCACCCCGAGTCATAGGGCAACCTCCTCGCCCAGGTAGGCTTCGAGCACCTTCGGGTTAATTTGAATTTCGGATGGCATCCTCTTCGCGATGGTCATGCCGAAGTCCAGCACAACCAGGCGTTCGCAAATGTTCATCACCAAACGCATCTGGTGTTCGATCAGAATGATCGTAACAAAAAATGTCTTGCGGATCCAGCGGATCAGATCCATCAGTTTGGTAATTTCGTTGGGGTTCATACCGGCAGCCGGTTCATCCAGGAGCAACAACTTGGGATTGGTAGCAAGCGCCCGGGCAATCTCCAAACGGCGCTGCAAACCATACGGCAGGATTTTGGCTTTTTCATGGGCGGATTGATCAAGCTTGAAGACGGCCAGCAGATCCAACGCCTGAGTGACGATGCGTTTTTCCTCGGTTCGGAAACGCCCGATGTGCAACAGTGCCTCTGCGGGCGAGTAAGCAATCTGGCCATAGTGTGCAATACGGACATTGTCCAAGACGCTTAGTTCCTTGAAGAGTCGAATGTTTTGAAAGGTACGGGCAATCCCCGAGGTGGTGATCGCGTGTGAAGTTTTGCCAACGAGCTCTTCGCCTTCCAGTTTGATGCTTCCCTCGGAAGCGCGATAGACGCCCGTAATGAGGTTGAATACAGTGGTCTTTCCCGCGCCGTTGGGGCCGATGATACCGATGAGCTCCTGCGGCTCCACGGCTAGATTAAAGTCGGATACCGCGCAGAGACCCGCGAAGCGGTGTGTGAGTCTGGATATTTCAAGGAGTGGCATCATCGGCCCCCTTATCCTCGCGCCGCCAGAATTTCTCTGTCACCACATCGCGAAGTGGCATAAACAGCCGTGCTTCCCTTAACCCCATGATGCCGCGTGGACGGTATATCATCAATAGCACGAGCAGGAGCGGCATGAAGACCATCCGCCAAACACCCAGAGGACGCATAATTTCCAACAGGATCGTGTAAATAACCGCACCGATAATTGATCCGGAAATCGAGGCGATACCGCCCAAATACACCATAATCAGAATGTCGGTGGATTTGAGGATATCGAACATGCGTGGATTGATGAATTGCAGGGCATGGGCGAAAAGTCCCCCAGCAATACCCGCAAAGAACGACGAAACAACAAAGGCGATCATTTTTACCTGGCGTGTATTGACACTCATGAGGTCGCTTGCGGTTTCATCTTCGCGGATAGACAGGATGCCGCGCCCGAAGTTGGAATAAACCAGATTACGGATGACCCAGACAGAAAGCGCCGTCCAGAAAAACACCCACGGAAGCGTGGTGAGCTTTTCCATGCCCAGAAGGCCACGCGGTCCGCCTATGGCGTCAATGTTTTCCAGAACAGATTTGACAATCATGCCGAAGGCCAGGGTGACGATTGCTAGATAATCTCCCCGTGTTTTAAATGAGGGAATCGCCACCAAAAATCCGATAAGTGCCGCACCGACGCCGCCTGCCAATATTGCCAGCGGAAAAAAAACACTGCTTGTGCCCGGCGGTAAAACGTAAACGGTCAAAAGCGATGCGACATAGGCACCCACGGCCATAAAACCGGCATGGCCTATGGAAAATTCCCCCATGTAGCCATTGATCAGATTCAGGCTGACGGCCAGGATGATGTTTATACCCACATAAATCAAAATCAGCTGCAGGTATAAATCCAAAAATTCGAAGACCGAGGCGGCCAAACAAAAAGCAAACCCGACACTCAGGACTGCCGGCCAGAAATATTTGCAGTTGGTCAGCATGTGCCAGCATGTAAGCCAAGCACGATAGATGATTTTGACAGACGAGATCATTAAACCTTTTGTGGTTGCGGTTTGCCCAGTATGCCGTAGGGTCTGAGAATTAATAAAACTAGCAGCAGTGTGAAGGCCACAAAGTCCCGATAGGTTGACGGTAAAAATGCGGCTACCATAATCTCTACTGTTCCCAGAATGAATCCACCGATCATGGCTCCGCGGATATTGCCGATGCCACCAACGACTGCAGAAATAAAAGCCTTCCAGCCAATCATAATGCCCATGTAAGGATCGACCACCGGATAGGCTAAGCCGTACATCATGCCGGCCGCGCCACCCAGGCCTGCGCCGATGGCAAAGGTGAGCGAGATGATTGCATTTACAGGCACGCCCATCAGGGGAACAATGGTTTTATCCCACGAGATGGCCCGCATGGCCATGCCAGCCATTGTGCGCTGGACGATAAAATCCAGAACCAGCATTAAAATCAGAGACAGAACGATTACCAGCACCTGCATTGAGGAGATGGAAAGCGATCCGACCGTCCAGATAAAATTTTCCAGAAGCGATGGAATGTGCTTGGGGTATGGGGAAAGCGCCAGTGTGAAGTTTTCCAGAAAGAGGCCAACGCCCAGCGCAGTGATAATGGCAGAAACGCGTGGAGCTTTACGCAGCGGTTTGTAAGCGAGCCGCTCAATGACCACGCCCAGGCAGGCAACGCCGAGCATAGATAAAAGCATTGTGGTGACAAACGTCATTTTGAGATAGACAGCCAAGAGAAAACAAAAAAATGCCCCGATCATGAACAGGTCGCCGTGGGCAAAGTTAATCATCGTCAGGATACCATAAACCATGGTATAGCCCAGAGCGATCAGTGCATAGATACTGCCTAGTTGCAGAGCATTGAGTGCCTGCTGGAAGAGATAGGCCATAGAGCTAAGATGAGAAATTGCTTATCGAGTCCCCGTTTGTTTGTTCAGCCTCAGCCTCAGGGATATTTTTAATCCGTTACGGCTGGGCATTGGCAAACCAGGTAAACCTTCCATCCTTTATTTTTAGAATGACTGCGCTTTTGACGGGGTCGCCGGAGCCTTCCCTAAACTGCATGTTCCCCGTCACGCCCTCATACTGGGGAATCCTGGCCAGTGCGTCACGGACGGCCTGGCGGTCGTTCCTTCCGGCATCCTGAAACGCTTGCCTCAACAGGCCGAACGCATCATACGTCAAGGCGGCCACGTCGTCCGGCATGGCGTTATATTGGGCTTTATAGCTTGCAATAAATTTCTTGGTCACACCGCTTGCTGAGTCGGCCGCGTAATGCGTGCTGAAATAATAACCTTCGCAGTCCTTGCCGCAGAGCGTCAGCAGTTCTTCCGAACCCCAGGAGTCGGAACCGATAAACGGCACGGTAATGCCCAGACGTTTTGCCTGCTGTATTTGCAGCGGCACTTCGCTGTAATAGTTAGGCAGGAAAATAATCTCCGGTTCGGCTTTTTTGATCTTGGTAAACTGCGATGAAAAATCCTTGTCATTGGTGGTATACGTTTCAAAAGCAACGACTTTACCGCCGTTTTGCTCGAATACTTCCTTGAATATTTCGGCGATGCCCTTGTTGTATTCGGAGGCCACGTCGTAAAGAACGGCCGTTTTTTTCAGCTTGAGATTGTCCAGCACGAATTTGGCCAAAATTCTGCCCTGAAACGGGTCGATAAGGCAGGCGCGGAAAATGTATTTTTTGGGAGCATTGGTTTTGGAGTCCAGTGTGGCCTTCGGTGCGGTGGACCAAGGCGAGATGAGAATAACCTTGCTCGATTCTGCGATTTCTGCGGCAGGCAGCACATAGCGACTGGCATTGGGGCCGACAATGGCCGTAACTCTTTGCTGTGTGATCAGCTTTTGCGCACAGGATGCCGATTGATCCGCTTTTCCGGCATTGTCTTCGATGAACAATCTTATTGGATATTTCTTGCCATTCAGCTGAATACCGCCAGTGTCGTTAATTTCTTTTACGGCCAGTTCCGCTGCGTTTTTGCAGGACGCGCCAACCGCCGGAATATCGCCAGTCAGTTCAGCAATGACACCGATTTTAACGGATGAGGAGTCCTCCTTATTGCAACTAAAAATCAACAACGAAAGAACCACTAAAAGGGCGATGAAAATAGCCGATTTATTCATGGAAGGTCTCCTATTTCGTTCCAACATTTTGTCACGGTTTATAAGGAAAAGATACAAATGTGTCAAACGGTCTTGGAATCAAGGAAAAACGCTTAATCACGGTTTTAAATCATTTCAATCATGATTTCCTGACTAGGACGAATCTTTTCCTTACACCTTAACAAATATGGCACGGACCATCACATACTAGATATTTTGGTCAATCTTTTAGCTCTGCAATTTCAGGAAGGCAGTCGTTATTCCTGACACTCACAATTTAATCATTCGTTTACACCCTATTGAACCATCAGAACGATGATGACGATCATTTTCCCTTAAAGTTCGCCTCGCGCCGCTCCAAAAACGACATGACTCCTTCCGTTGCATCCTCGCTTTTCATGATCGGCATAAGATCCGGGATGAGCCTTGCCAAGGCAGCACGCGGGCCATTAGCAGCCGTCATCCATGATGAATTGAGCGCCGCCATAACACCCAGTGGCGCTCGCTTCGAAATGTCCGTAGCAAGTTCAATGGCACGTTCCAGCTCCTTTCCCGGCTCAGTCAGTTCTTGAACCAGGCCAAGGCGAAATGCCTCAGTACCAGTCATTTCGTCACCCGTGAGCAGATAACGCATGGCATTGCCCCACCCGATCTCCTGGAAGAGCCGCACTGTGCCGCCACCAACCGGGTAAATACCCCGTTTCACCTCCAACAAGGCAATTCGTGCGTCAGTCGCTGCTACGCGGATATCCTGTGCGAGCAACAACTCGAAACCGATGGTATAGCATCTACCGCGAATTGCCATGACTACAGGTTTTCTGCATCTTTTATCCAGGTCCAGTCCGAGAGGATGGATACATCCTTCCGGAATAGACCATTTGCCGCTAGAAAAGGCATTCGCCCACTTGTCGAGCTCCAGGCCCGAGGTAAAATGTGCCCCATGCGCGAAGAGAACACCGCAGCGAAGCTCCGGATTTCTGTCCAGCTCGCCATAGGCGTATGCAAGTTCTTCGTACATCTCCAGATCAAAGGCGTTTCTCTTCTCCGGACGATTGAGTCCCATAAGAGACACATGACCACGCGTTTCAACAGTAATCCTTGTGTAATTCATCACGCATTACCCCCTTTTGTATGATTATGTCCCGACAAGTGTTGTGGTTTAATTTTTCCTGCTCCAACAATGAAGGCCCTATGTTTCGCCAACGTTCTGCTGTTTTTTAATTATTACAGAAATCACACATAAGCAACAAAATTAAAAACACGACATCGGGACCCCCATCTGTTATAGAGGTGGATCAAGGACAACCACTGACAGCTTCCTATAAGGAAGCCATGGGTTTTGAACAATCGATCTTCAGTGAAGCAGGCAATACGGCAAGAACAACCCTGAACCGTTACTACAGGAAACAACAGACGATTCAGATCTGCCTCACTGGCCTGTGGCCCTATTCAAATCACCACGTGCTGCAGTGCCTAAAAAATAAGCACAGCATCACCTTTGATCACCGCTTCTGAAAGATACCGGCATAACCATCAATTATGACCAGCTTCAGATCGGCAAAGGGAAGATGCTCCCTCGCACCGATGATTAAATACCCGCCCGGGGTCAATGTTTCCGTCAAGCGGCGAAGGGGTCCTTCGTGGAATTCTTCTTTGTAGTAAGTAAACAAATTGTTTCGCAGGAAGATCATCTGAAACGGACCATTCATGGGGGAAGCATCCATTAAATCATGAAGATGCCATGAGATATCTTGCTTCAATGCCTCAGTGATTTTATACCTCCCCTGATCGTACCGGAAAAATCTCTCCAGGCAATCTTCCGGAACCCCTTTGATGGCGTGCTCATCATAAATGCCGGAAACAGCCAGATCAAGATATTCCTGGTTCATGTCCGTGGCGATGACGGAGAGTGGTGGCAAAGGACACTTGGCATCCCCCAAAAGATGCCACAGCATCTTAAAACTATAGACTTCCTGTCCCAGGGCACAGCCTGCCGACCAAACAATAACGCGCTCCGGACGTCGGGACATTATTTCCGGAAGCAGTTTCCCATGAATGATTTCCCATAAGGGACGATCACGAAAAAAGCGGCTGATGGAAACGGTCAACAATCTCCTTGTTTCCATGCGGATATCCTGCGACGACTTGATCCGCGCCAGATAATTGTCCACGTCCCGGATACCAAGCTCCCGCATGTGGCGTGTGAGCCTTCTGATTACCCCCTTTCTGACCTTGCGATACTCTTGCCAGGATAAGCCGAGATGATCGAGAAGCCGCCTGAATTGCGTGTCGTTCATGATTCGCGAATCAGGAAAAAATAATTCAGAATTCTTAATGGGAGATCGTTCCCAGTCCTTGCTTCGATCATGGTCAGTACCAAAATGTCCAAAGACTGTGACTGCCGAGTATTCTTTTCAAGATTGCCAACCCTGACACCGACCAGCCTGACTCTCTTTCCCTCTAGATCAACCCGTTTCAAAGAGGACAAAGCCAGGCGTCTTATAGCATACTCGCTTCTGACAGCTTCACGGGCGGAACAGGCTCTCGTGATCGTATGGAAATCGCTGAAACGAATTTTCAGTGTGACCGTCCTTGCACTGCAATCTTTTCGGATGAGATCGTCAAGAATTTCCTTCGAGAGCCCTGCAATGATTTTGGCAATGGTCTGCCAGCTTTTCACATCTTCTTGGAAGGTGGTCTCCCGGCTGAATGACTTTGGCTCCCAGTGCGTGATAAGGGGGCTTTCATCAATGCCTCTTGCCGCCTCAAAAAGGTAACGGCCGTAAGCATGGCCGAAACGCTGAATGAGAGATTTAAGGGGCATGGCGGCGAGCTGTCCGATGGTCGCAATATTCATGGCCCTTAGATGCTCTTCCGTCTTTGGTCCAATCCCGTATAATTTTCTAATGGGCAAGGGCCACAGCCTGCTCTCGATGTCGTTGCCCGTGAGAACGGTCAGGCCATTTGGCTTTTGCATGTCCGAAGCGATTTTTGCCAAAAGCTTGTTCGGAGCAATACCGATGGAGCAGGTCAATCCTGTTTTTCGCGGATACGGCTCTTGATCTTTTCAACGATGGCTTCATTGGCATCCAGCGCATCGGATATATCCAGGCACACCTCGTCAATGCCGATATCCACGATGACGGATGTGACATCCAGGAGAACTGCCTTGAACGCTCGAGATGCGGCTTCGTAAGCTTCATAATCCACCGGAAGAAAAATTGTCTGGGGACACAGTTTGTAGGCAGTTCTTAGAGGCATGGCAGAGTGAATGCCGTATTTTCTGGCCTCATAATTGGCGGTAGAGACGACACCTCTCTTTGATGAATCCCCATCACCGCCGATAACAACAGGTTTCCCTTTCAGGGATCCTTTCTCTCTTCCACAGCGGCAAAAAAGGCATCCATGTCAATATGCAGTATCCGTTTCATAGGGCAACAGTATACGGAAGTCGGGATTACTTCAGCAAAGCGCCAACAATAAGCGGAAACAAGGTGATGCTCGACACAATGAGGATGACCAGGCATATCTTGTCCACCACGGGTCCCTTGCGGATCATTCGCTCATCCCAGTCGGACGTTTCAATATAGTGCCGAAGACGTCGCAGACATATGGCAGGCCTGAGCGATGGAAGAAAAACCAGTTCCCTGCCGGTTGCATACCTTGCATCTGTATAAGTTAATGTCTTCATACTCTATGCACTGCTCCAATGATGGATCGTTATTTGAAAGGTTCGGATTTATGTCTGATATTTTCTGATAACGGCGGTGACCACGCCTCCGAGCCGCAGATCTACCTTGGGGACAATATCGGGATATTCCGGGTTGGCTGCTTCCAGAACTATCTGTCTCCCTCTCTTGCTAAAATACTTTATCGTCCATTCCCCGTCGACTTCCGCAATCACAATATCGCCTGTTTTAGGGGATTTGCCTTTCTCAACAATTACCAGATCCCCTTCCATGATGCCTGCTCCCGTCATCGAGTCGCCTGATACCTGCAATAAAAAGGAAGCTTCCGGTCTGGTGACCAGATACTCATCTATGGAGAAGGTATCATACAGGGTCTGTTCTTCCAGTGACGGGAACCCTGCCTGAATGGATCCAACCAACGGTATGGCAAAGGCTTTTGTTGTGAAGGTGAGATGTCCCTTATCGTCTTTCTGAAGCAGTTTGGCGTCGATCAGCTTGTTGACCCAGAAATTGACAACGCTCTTCGATTTGACATCGAGGAGTTCGGCCATTTCCGCAAAAGACGGCATGCGCCGGTTCTTACGCAAGAAAGCAGCTATTGAGCCGTGAACCGATTGGAGCGTTCGTTTATCCTTCATGATCGCATGATAATAGAACGATCGTTCTATTATCAAGATATTTTTTGTTAGGGGTCGAAACTTGTTGCAATGAAAACTATCAGGAACAGAAACCCTAAACCCAATGAAATCTTTGTTGTCAGAGTCATATTTTCTCCTTTTTGATCCAAAGGGTTGGCAGGTTAATCCATCGTCTTTCTGAACGGCATGTCGGCGCATTATTACAGGCATCATCACCATTCATCGTAACGCTTTTGAAGCTCCAGATTGACCTCGAGGACATTGATGAACTTCTCACCGGCAAGGCCTCCAAACGGCGCAGATGTGTTGCTCTGGAGTATCTGCTCGATTTCTTTTCGCACCTCAGTCGGGTCACGCTTCAGGTCAGATGCCCTCTTGGAGGCAACCCGATTGAGCTGAAACTCGGCGTTTTGAAGGGTGATATGGGGATCAAGTCCAGAACCGGAAGCTGTCACCATATCCGCGGGAATGGCTATGAGGTCCGCTTCCGGGTTGTCATTGCGCCACATGTCAAAGAAAATCGATTGAATGTCTGATCCTTCACTGACAGGCTCTATCTTTGTTTCCGTCTTGCCTTCTTCATTCTTATGGTTGACGGCGGAAGGAAATTTACCGTGATTCTCCACAGAGAAAACCTGGAAAAATAAGACAGACAAATCAGATGCGGCCGGTTTTGGAATGGATGGATTCTCCTTGATGAACTTGGCTACCTGGCCGGGATGCGTTTTGGCCCAATCATCCACATACGCACTATGTGTGGGATCCGCCTTGACCCAGCCCTGGGCAAGTGCATTGTGCATGGCAGCCCACTGAGCGACGATATGTGGTTTGGCCTGATACATATCCTGCTTAAACCATCTTTCAACGTCTGGAGCCACTGGCTGGCCTGCTTTGGGGCCACTTCGGTACGTTGCTATTGGACCAATGGAGCGGGCAACGCGGTCTCGTAAGGCATAGTTCGATGCGGCAAGGCTCGAAGAGGCTGACGCCGACGCATCATAGGATGCTGCCGATGGCCGGGGGAAAAAGTATTCATCTTTGGTAAAGGGCTGCGCAATAAGCCTTGACCCCACAGGCTTGCCATAGGAATCGTTAATCATGCTCCCATTGGCCTGAAAGGGGAAAAAGGCCTGGCCAACCAACCACAATACCAGCGGGTAGAAAATACAGCAGAGAACCACGGAAATCGACAGGAGAAAAAGACTCTTTGATAGATACTTTGACATATGGATTGCCTCCATCGCTCCCTAAAAATATCAGCTCACCAAATGCATGTACGCCATGATGACATCAATCATTTTAATCCCGATAAAGGGCAGTACGACCCCTCCTAGTCCCCATATAAGTAAGTTTCTGCGCAGCAGGGCATCGGCCCCGAGTGCCCGATAGCGAACGCCTTTAAGGGCAACCGGTATCAGTGCGGGAATGATCAGGGCATTGAAGATCACCGCCGAAAGAATAGCCGAGGTAGAGGAATGCAGATGCATGATATCGATTGCCCTGAGCCAGGGCAAAGTGCCTGCAAAAAGCGCGGGGATGATGGCGAAATATTTAGCCACATCATTCGCTATGGAGAAGGTCGTCAGGGATCCCCGTGTGATCAGGAGTTGCTTGCCGATCTCAACTACTTCTATCAGCTTGGTGGGATCACTATCCAAATCAACCATATTAGCCGCTTCCTTGGCCGCCTGCGTGCCTGCGTTCATTGCCAGGGCTACATCTGCCTGGGCGAGTGCCGGGGCATCGTTTGTCCCATCACCCATCATGGCCACCAGCTTGCCGCCAGCCTGTTCTTTCCGGATATAATCAAGCTTGGTTTCAGGTGTTGCCTGTGCAAGGAAGTCATCTACCCCGGCCCGTCTGGCAATGGTTGCTGCCGTGAGGGGATTATCACCGGTAATCATGACGGTTCTGAGCCCCATCTTCCGCAACCTCTGGAAGCGCTCACTCATATATGGTTTTAGGATGTCTTCCAGAACGATCAGGCCCACAATTCTAGTGCCGTCGGCAACGACCAGAGGAGTTGCACCTTCGGATGCAACACGACCGACCATCGCCTTGAGTTCATCAGGCACCTTGCCGTGATTTTCTTCCACAAATTTGATGATGGCGTCCGGAGCCCCCTTTCGGATTCTTTGTCCATCCGGAAGATCAACGCCACTCATACGGGTTTGGGCCGAAAAAGGTACAAAACGAGCATCCTGAGGCATATCGATCCGGATTTGATTCTGCTCCATGTATAATTCCATAATACTATTACCTTCCGGGGTTGTATCCGCAGCTGATGCCAGGGCAGCCCGATAACCAACATCTTCGGCCGAATAGTTACCTACGGGCAGAAACTGCGTCGCCTTCCTGTTTCCTATGGTGATGGTACCGGTCTTATCTAAAAGGACCACGTCGATATCACCGGCCATCTCTACCGCTTTGCCGCTCTTGGCGATTATATTGGCCTGCAAAGCGCGATCCATTCCGGCAATACCGATAGCCGCAAGCAGAGCGCCGATGGTAGTCGGGATTAGGCAGACTAGTAATGCAATAAGCGTGGGAATATCAGTGCCCAAACTCTTCAAGGGTTCCTGAATGCCTAGGAAGCCCATCATGTATTGTTCAGCATTCCAGGCCATCGGCCAGAGGGGGATGACCACAATCAGAAAGACCAGCGTAAAGGCCGATAGCACAAGGGTTAATGCGATTTCATTGGGGCTCCGCTGACGAATGGCACCCTCAACCAATGCAATCATGTGGTCGAGAAATGAATCACCCGGACCACTTGTTACCTGAACAACAATCCAATCAGAGAGGACAGTCGTTCCCCCTGTCACACCCGACCGGTCTCCTCCCGAAGCCCTGATGACAGGAGCCGACTCACCGGTAATGGCCGATTCGTCAACGGATGCAATCCCCCGGACAACCTCACCATCTGCGGGAATCGTCTGACGCGCTTTCACCAGGACCAAGTCTCCGGGCTTCAAATGAGAAGAACTGATCTCTTCAATGGCCGTTTCGAGGTTGTCTGCCGTTTTCAATCGGTAGGCCACCGTATCCTTGCGGGTGCGCCTGAGTGAATCCGCCTGCGCCTTGCCACGTGCTTCGGCCAAAGCAGTGGCAAAGTTGGCAAAGAGCACAGTCAGGAAAAGCCATGCAGCCAGCGCGATGAAATACGTGATCGGCACCTGGCTCTTACTGCCACCCCATGCTGCCTGTACGATAAAAAGCAGTGTCAGGAAGGCACCCACCTCGACCACAAACATTACCGGATTCTCCCACTGAATATCCGGCCGCAGCATCACGAAGGCCTGCTTCAAGGCAACCAAGGTGGTCTTCTTATCTAGCAAGGGCCTTCGGGTCAGACGCCTGGGTGGTTTCGATGGCTGTGCAGATTCAGGCCTATCTTTTGGTACAGGTGTATCATCACTGGTATGTTGCGTCGTAGTCGATATGGTATCCATTGTACCGGCTCCTTTATCCATGATCGAATTGCTGACCGTTCAACCGCCAAAGGGCATCGGTCCCAAATGCTCCGCAATCGGTCCCAGCGCGGCCACCGGTAGGAAGAGCAAGGCACCGATGATCAAAATCGTTCCAAGTAAAAGAATGCCGAAGGTTATGCTGTCATCGCGCAGGGTCCCAAGGCCGAAAGGACTGGTTTTTTTTGCGCCAAGAAAAGCAGCCATCGCAATAGGGGCAATAATCGGCAAATAACGACTCAGACCCATCACAAGGCCGGCAGCAATGTCGAAGGCAACTGCACTTGGGTTAGGCACTGCATTGTAAAAGCCGTACGTGACCCCAAGTCCGTCGAAGGCGGAGCCGTTGTTGGCAGACGCCGAAGAAAACTGGTAGACAATCTGGGACAATCCGTGGGCACCGGGGTTACTGATTGCCTGGAGTCCCCAGCTCGTTGCAGCAAAAAGGCCAGTTGGGAAAAGAATCATGAGTGGATGAACAAGCATAGCAATGACTGCAAGCTTCATCTCGCGCGCTTCGATCTTCTTGCCCAGATACTCCGGTGTACGACCCACCATCATGCCGGCAATGAATATACCGATAATTATATAGAGGAGCATATTGATCATCCCGACTCCCTTGCCTCCGTATATGCAATTGAGCCACATTCCGACCATTGGCGAGAGGGCGGCAAGGGGGTTGAGGCTGTCTTCCTCTGCGTTCACGGCGCCACACGTGACATCCGTTGTGAGCGCATCAAAGGTTGCGCCCGCAGAGGTACCAAAACGCAGCTCCTTACCTTCAAGATTTCCCAGGTGCTGATCGACAGGCAAGCCTGCAACCGCGGAAAGGGTGATAGATTTTTCCTCTCCATTCGCTGCAGAGCCCGGGATTGCATAGGTTTGCATCGCGGGGTTACCGGTCAATCCAGGATTCGGCTTCGTGGTATCGAAATAGACAGCCCAGATAATGGTACCAGCCATCAAGATCCACATGACCGTAAAGATGACAAGGCTATGTCTGAACCTGCCGAGCATGCGGCCGTACATCAGAACCAGGGCAAACGGGAAGATCATCATGGACAGGGTATTGAAAAAGTTTGATAGGCCGGTCGGGTTCTCAAAGGGATGTGCGGAGTTCATGCCATAGAACCCCCCTCCGTTGGTTCCCAGCATCTTGATGGATTCAAACGCGGCCACGGGACCGACTACGATCGTCTGCTTCTTTGCTACACCCTTGCCCGTTGTTCCCATGGCGCCGGGCTCAAGGGTTGAAACCTTATAAGAGCTCTCAAAGGTCATTGGGCTGCCCTGTGTTATGAATAAAAGACTGATGACAAGAGCTATCGGTACAAACATGTAAGCAAGAACCCGCCACATATCGACGAAGAAGTTGCCAAGCCTAGAATCACCACGTAAAGCCCTGACAATGGCAGCCAGTGCACTCAAGCCTACCGCGGCGGATACAAAGAGATTGAAGATCCCGAAGAAGATCTGGCTGAAATTGGACAGGTGCTGCTCACCGGAATAGTGCTGCAGGTCGGTATTGGTCATAAAGGACACGACACTGTGAAAAATCGTACTCGGGGCCAGCATGGTCTTGCCCTCCGGGTTGAGGGGCATCCATGGCTGGAGAGCCAGTACAACGAAGCCGAAAACAAACATCAAAGCGTTAAACACAATGAGCGAAACGGCATATTGCTTCCAGTCCTGCGGACCGCTGTTTATGCGCTCTTCGAACCAACGAAAAAAAGGCCAGGGCCGATATTTCCCATCCATGATCCAAGCTATGTAGCGACTCAGTGGAAACGCAATGACCGTCGCCGCAGCCAAAAGTGCAAAAGGAAGGAACCAAGTTTGAATGAACATAGTCTCAACTCCTTATAGATGTTCAGGGCCAATCTTCAAAACCATTCTGGCCGTATAAGAGCTACCACTAGATACACAAACAAAAATGCCGCAATGACCACGGTTAGATAAATCATCCTTTATAGTTCCTCCTAATCAGATCTTATCGCAGGCCTTCAGGAAGAGGTAACAAACGCCCATCAAGGCAAGGCCCAGAAAAAACATGGCGGGCAACATGACCACTACATTCATTTTTCGTCTCCCGTAATTACAATTCAATCAACGATATCTACAATAATGTGCTTTTACTTCTGATCACATATGCCTCAGCGCGCTCCTGGAATATTATAATAAAAGCTGATCAACTCAATTACTTCAATGTCCTTGATTTTCTTTCTTCAATAGAAGCAAGGCATGTGCCATCTTGAGTGATAATGTAATCTGCCATTCTATCAGTTACTTACAAATGGAAAATTCGAATGTATGCAGGAATCCGAATTGCAAATTGCAAGGAAGGTTTTTATTAAAGATTGCAAAATCAATGAAAGGACCTCTTATTATTCAAGGGGGACATACATGCAAGGTCGATTTTTTCCGTTCATTAACATGTTTGCTGCCAATGTGGGAGTTCAATTTTGTATCGGCTTTAATAATTTTTCAACTTTTTTTTCAAGACAGTAAAATTTGGTTAGAGTATTTCAATTCTTGATTCTTCTTCAATGAAATAACATGATAAACAGAATAAGATTCAAAAAAATAAGTGTCATGCATTTTCATGCAGAACTATACTCTGCCTGGTGTCCAACCTTCGCAGCCACATATAGCGCAACGAGACGAGTTGTGATGAATCGCGGTGTTTGTGGCAGCAATGTCTGTATGCTTTAGTGGTTTCGCCAAGAAATCATTGGGGGGGGCATTTTAAAACACAGTCGATATATATTCACAAGTTCTTAACCTACCCGTACTAGCAACAATACAAACCTACATCCATGGCTATCTGATCCTGTGTCATAAGGAATGGAGCAACAGTTCTCCCACCGGTCGGAAATGAGAAGGCATCGTGGATCACTCACCGGTGTCATGACGCCCGTGCACGCGTGCCAGAACTTGGGGCAGGACTTCGGCTGCCTGGGCTCGGATTGAAAGATCGCACAAGGGGGTCAGTTCCGATTCCTTCCAATTGATTTCCACGAGCTTCGCCCCACGGGACTTGGCGAATTGAGGCAAGGAGGCCGCGGGGTAGACCACGCCGGACGTGCCCACGATCAGCATGGCATCGCAGGTCTGGGCCGCGATTGTCGCCTCCGGCAAATCCTAAACGGCCTCGCCAAAACTGACGAAGTCCGGCCGGCTCAGCCCCCCACATTCGCATCTGGGAAGGGCCCGCAACAGCGCGGCCAAAGGGGACGCATCGCTTTTGCCCAGCACCGAGCGGACTATCCCGAAGAGGACCTCCCGCGGTAGCCCCTGCTTTTTCCCGCACGTCATGCAGCGGAGCCGGTATAGATTTCCGTGCAATTCGTAAACGGTCGCACTTCCGGCTTCCCGGTGAAGATTGTCGATGTTCTGGGTGATGACGGCTGCAAGGTGACCCATTTCCTCGAGCCGGGCTAGGGCCAGGTGTGCCGGGTTCGGCCGGGCTTTCTCTAAGGCGGAGAAGAAATTTCCCAGGATCTCATGGGCACTGTCCCGATGATTGGCCAGAACGTTTAGCATGCCTTGGGATCCGTAACGATCCCACAGCCCGCCGGCGTCCCGGTAGGTGGATATGCCGCTGGCAGCGGAAATACCTGCTCCCGTGAAGGCCAAGGCTTTCCGGGCCGAAGATAGGATGGCAGCTGCCTGTTCAATGGTTGACATTGGAGCCCCTTAGCGGGTAGGCTGTGGCGGATGTGAACATGCGGTGCATACGTGCCCCCGTCGGCTGAAACAATAAGTATTCTTGAGCATCAACATCTGCATTTATGGAGCTCCCTGAATTATTAGGCGGTCCCGGTTGCATCATGACGTATTTCCTTCTTGAGTTCAAGTGGTCATTCCCGCATAGCAGTCAATCCGGGCAGCCATGGATCTGTGAAAACCGAACACTTGCCGGTACCATCGGCAAGATCACAATCGGCTGAAAACATGTGTTTCAGCCATCAAATCAGCCGCCCGATCTCGGCTCCTTCCCTGATGGCTGCCATGGCATCTCGCGGCATTACGCTGTCACCGATGTTATAAACCTCCGACACGCTGCCCTTGATGGCATCAAACAACCGATTGCGGGACTTCATCCCCGCGGCAAGAATCACCATATCGGCCCCCAGGAAGACCAGGTCCCCGTTGAAGGCTATATACACGCCATCGTCACGTACCTCGACCAGCGGGGAATTCTGGAAAATTGACACGCCCTTCTCGATCAGCCTGTCTCTCAACGCAAGGAAAATGTTCCTTTCCATATCCCTGCCCAGCAGGGAGCGCGTAACTAGATAGACCTCTTTGCCCTGTATGGCCAGCTCGTCGGCGATCTTCATGCCTAGATAACGGCCCCCGGCGACCACGATCCTGTCCGGTACATCTACCTTCCCAAGGACGACATCGATTGCCTGTACGACATTTTTCCCATCGCCCCCCCTTATCTTTGGCGTGATCGGCTGGGCCCCGGTGGCCACAACCACGGCATCGGGATTCACCTTCTTCACCAGTTCCGGCATGACTTCGGTATTGAAATATATCCTGGCACCTGACTTCTTCAGGTCGCGGATCATTTTATCAAGGAGCGGGAGGTAATCGACCTTCTTCTGAGGCTGCAGGCAGGCTATATGCCACTGTCCCCCCAACAGGGAACTTTGCTCGTACAGGTCAACCTCGTGCCCGCGCAGGGACAATACCCTTGCCGCCTCCATGCCTGCCAATCCGCCGCCTACCACCATTACCCTCTTGGAGGAGTAGACGGCCCTTGCCGTGAAGTTCCTCTCCCTGAGCTTGGCCGGATTGACCGTATAGGGCACGCCCCACTTGAGCACATAACCCAGATGCGGCATGAAATTGAAACAGTTGAGGCAATTGATGCAATGGTTGATGTCGGCAATTCTCCCTTCCATGACCTTGTTGGGCCATTGCGGGTCCGCCATCAGGGGTCTTGCCAAGGCAATGAAGTCGGCACTCTTCTCTTTGAGCACCTGCTCGGCAAGGTATGGGTCGCCAAGTTTGCCCACGACTATGACGGGGACTTTCACCACTTCCTTCACCGCCCTTACCAGGTGCACTAGGGGGCCCTTGGGAAACAGGTAGCTGGGATACTGCCAGTGTATGGAGGCCTGTTGGCTGGCTGATATATGCAACGCATCCGCCCCCGCCTCGACAAAGAGGGGGGACTGGTGGACGCTATCCTCTATCGTGATCCCGCCCGGCATAAAGTCGCTGCCGCTGATCCTCAATAGAATGGGGTAGTCTGAACCCACTGTTTTGCGGATGGCCGCCAAGACCTCACAGACAAATCGGGCCCTTTTCTCCACGCTCCCGCCATACTCGTCCGTCCTCATGCTATCCAGCGGGGACAGAAACTGGCTTATCAAATAGCCATGAGCGCCATGCCCCTCGACGGCATCGAATCCCGCATCTTTCACCCTACGTGCCGCGTCGGCGAAGGCCCCAATCAGACGCTTGATGTCCTTCCGAGACGCTTCCTCAGGGAGGGTATTGTCTCGGGCTCACAGCGCATCGGATGCGCCATGAATGGCTGGTGGTTCGATGATATTGCGCAGTCTTGGAATGGCGGAGGGCGCAAGCGCCCTGATCTTTTCAGGACCGACTGCATTATCCCGGTATTGGGTCAGCAGCTTTCCATGATGCACGATTTGAAAGGCTATTTTCGCCCCATGATGATGAACCGCCTCGGATAGCTCCCTTAATTTCGGGATAAACTTGTCGTCGTACATGCCCACCCTTCCTGGAACCGCGGCCTCCCGCAGAATCAGGCTCGATTGTGCAATAATAAACCCTGTGCCCCCCTTGGCCCTTTCCACATAATAATCTATCAGGTGGTCGCTGATCTCCCCTTCCGGCCCATGTCCCCCAGTGCCGCCAGGCGCCATGACGATGCGATTCTTCAGCTGCATTTTTCCAATGATGGCCACCTTCTCAAACAATTTTGTGAATTTAGCCATGGTCTGCACCCCTGATAAGCCTTATATTACCGGTCTTGGCATGAAGTAAACAATCTTTCATCCATGATCTCAAGCAATCGATGCCGAATTCAACTGTCTTCAATTCTCCTTAGTCACCTTTTTGGCAGCATCCCAAGCAAGTCCTCTAGCTATGCGGTTCCGTCCCTTGCTTCCGGGAACCTTCGACGGCGAGCCTGCCACAACACGATTGGCAGCTTGGTGCCGGATGGGCTTTCCATTGGACTGGCGTGAAAAATACCACGGCAACCTGCTCTATCCGACCTGAATAACAATTAACACCAACGGGAAAAGATATCGCATCGATTTACTTTTGGGAAAGCGGCATGCATTGGAGCCGTGACGGCCACAGGGTCGACAAGAAGATTTTGACAAACCTGGTGGATAATGAAAGGAGATACTTCCATTGAAATGGTCTATTTGCCCTTTTTTTTCATTTTCAGGAATACCTTCATCGTTTTTTTATTTGCTTTGGCGTCTATGCGATTTTCATCCAAGAACTCTGCCCGGGAAGATTTGCCACCAAAAGCATCAGTTGAGTCTTTATTCATCGCAAGGGCGCCGTCCCTCTTCTTTTTTCTGGCCTGTTCAATCAGGTATGTGGCAAAGTATTTCCCGGATTGCCCGATAAAGCCGACAATCAACACTAACAAAACCCATTTCACAATCTTATAAAAATTGATTGAATCCATCCTACGATGTCCGTTTATGCGGTTTAATTGTGAATTTCTTTGCCGACTGAAATATACCAAGCCTTGAATTTTTACGCACCGCAACAAGCGGATAAGCCTTTAGACCGTACCGACAAACAATGATCATTGAGGACAATCCATATCATTCACTTTAGAATATTTAAAGACAAATCCCCAGGTTGGCAGACAACATCCAATGAAGTCATGTTCCGACGGACGTCAAGGCCGGTATTAACTTCTTGATATCTTGATTTTTCAAAATAGATCAACCATACTGTAAGCCAAAATAAAAGGACGCTGAACCTTGACGAAATGAGGAATAACGCGATGAACAGTGATGACGACCGTCGCAAAAGAGGTCTTAAAACCTTTCAAGATGTCGCCGGCACACCCAGGACGGCCATTATGGAAAGCTTCCTGGACGTGGCCCCGGAGTTGGGCCAATGGATCATTGATTTTGCCTATGGCGAAGTCCTTTCAAGGCCCCAGCTTGATCTGCGAACCCGGCAACTGGCCACGGTTGCAGCATTGACCGCGATGGGAAAAGCCGCTCCGCAATTGAAATCCCATATCGGAGGTGCCCTGAATGTTGGCTGCAAACCCATAGAGGTCATTGAAGTCATTCTTCAGATGTCCGTATATGCTGGTTTCCCCGTTTGCATCAATGCCATCAACCTGGCCAGGGAAGTATTCAAGGAACGCGGGATCTTGATAGACAGAAATGGTGCAACATGAAATTCGCAAAATTCCTTGCTATGATGCGTGCTTTGAGATGCAACGGCGATAAGTTTTTCCAAATCATATGCCTTACGGGGGCTGACTGATGGATTTCATTGACAAGACCAAACCGATTCGTGAAGGGGAAGAGGTGGATGTTTCGAAGATAGAGGCATTCCTGAAGGATGCCATTCCGGGGCTGGACGGCCCGATGGAGA
>Ga0326727_10011497_pt1 | contig 20576 bp, 11 predicted proteins | sample MB2enrmetagenome_FD_207643 | JGI IMG/M metagenome (GOLD analysis project Ga0326727, IMG submission 207643) | Lab enriched peat soil microbial communities from McLean, Ithaca, NY, United States - MB29MY | ecosystem: Environmental > Terrestrial > Soil > Wetlands > Peat | place: USA: New York...
AAACACCAACCAGAGAGAACGGCACCACAAGGCACAGGATACGTATCATTGAGAGCACTTCCTTTGCCGCCGGAACTTTCCAACCAATCTACCACGTCGGAACGAGGAAGGTCGTTACCAATTGAGTGGGACGCGCTGCCGGCGGCCGTTTACGAATCCGCGCTCGCGCCCCTTGCAGGGAATCAAGGAGCCTCGGATTAAGTCGATGTTTTGAAAGGGAACGACTTTGGTTGTGCCGCAAACGCATTGGAATGAATGTCGGGCTTGATTGATCGCTGCAAAGGCAATGTCCTAGCAGCCGCGCCGGAGGCGCAGTGTTCGTTAGCCCCGCGTTTCAGCGTGGGGGAAGCGGATTCCACATGGGAACTCCGGAGTCCCGTAGGGACGGCGCACGACATTTCTTGTACAGGAATCAATAGCCCCTGAGGGAAGTCTTTAGAGGAATTGGAAGCTGTTCAGAGCTTCCTTAAGCCGCGCAAGCGCACAATCATCTCATGCGATGCCCCCACCCAGCCTGTCAGGTATGTGGCCGTTCTGCACCGTATGAACGGCCGCCGATCCGCAAGAGGATGAGGCTCGTTTGTATCCACGATTCGCTCCACGGAGAGCCATCTCGGGTAGTATGCTTCCACCCATGACAGAATTCCCCACCAACCCAACCCGCCTCGATCCTTACAAGAACTTCAAATTCCGCGTGAAGTGGGACGGCGCTTACATCCCTGGAATCTCGCGCGTAACCGGCCTGCTGAGGAGCACGGATGTAGTGGAGCACCGCGAAGGCGGTGATCCCAGCACCAGCCGCAAGTCGCCAGGCCGAACCCAGTATGAGGCCATTACCCTGGAACGCGGACTCACCGACGATACAGCCTTTGCGGATTGGGCCAACCTGGTCTGGAAGCTCGGCGCCGGGCTGGGTTCCAAAGTGTCGCTGAACGGGTTCTGGAAAGACATCGTCGTCGATCTATTCAACGAAGCCGGTCAGCTGGTCCGCTCCTACAAGGTTTACCGCTGCTGGCCCTCGCGGTATCAGGCGCTTCCCGATCTCGATGCCGGCGACAACGCCATTGCCATCGAGCACATCAAGCTGGAAAACGAGGGATGGGAGCGGGATGCTTCGGTCGTTCCGCCACCCCAGAATTAGGCCTGCGGTTCAGAAGGAGCCGAAGGCGGCCGGTAGAGCATGGTGGGCAGGAACATGAAGATGTGCGCGCAGGCCGCAACGGCAAGCGCGTAAGCCACGCACCACCATTCGGCCCCGAGGTTCAAGACGGCCGCGATTGACGCCACGAGAGTTACTCCGCCGGAGAGAAGGAACGCGCGCGCGACCCCGGCGATGCTCGGGCTGCGCGCAGGCTGCCCGGCAACCCGATTGAAATTGCCGATCTGAGTGCCCTCTGTCGCAGTCGACGCGGCGCGCCATCGCTGAATGGAGCGCAGTAAGCGCCGCTGCGTGGCCAGCCAGCGCAATGGATGCAGGATGAAGGCCTGCATCTCGCCGGATTCCGGGCTGCGAAAGCGCACCATCGGATTGTCTCTGAGCCATGCAGCCGGCGAGGCGGCCACCATGCTCACCTCCACCACGTCCGCGGGGTTGAGCTTGATGGTGGTGCGCTCGCTCTTGTAGCAAAGCCGCCCGCCCTCGAACCAGAGAAGGCCGGCATCGAAGAAGCGGCGGCCAGCGTAGAGGCGCGGCACGTCGTCGATTGCCAGGCCCACCAGTTCTCCGCTGACGCCGAGCTTGGCCTCCAGCTTGCGCCGCAGCCGGGCGTAGGAAACTGCTATCGCGGTTGTGGGCAGGGCCTTGGTCAGAAGGCATCCGAGCAGGATTCCACCCGCCAGTTGAGCCACGCCCGCCCCCGCATATCGAAAGCAAAGCCACGCAACCAGCAAGCCCGCGCCGCTGGCCGCGAACAAAGCGGTCCAGCCGTAGACTCCCGCCGTGATCTTTTGCCAGGCAGGGGTGAAGAGTACGCCGCCGGCCTCCTCGGCGGGAAGCTGGTAAGATTCGCCGGGATCGCCGTCGGCGCACAAGGTTTCCACCTCGGATGCTCCCAGCCTCCAGGCGGCGGCCAGCGCCTGGATTCGCTTCCGGGTCGAGGGATGCGAGGAGATCCACTCCGCGGCGGCATTCATGTCGAGCGGAGTGTTGTTATTGCGAGAGACTCTGGCCAGGGAACTGATCATTGCTTGAGGATCGCCGGTGAGGGCTGCCGCACTGGCGTCGGCGGCAAACTCGCGCCTTCGTGCTCTATATAAGGCGACAAAGAAGACCGTCAACGGCAGAAGCACGGCCCCGAACAATCCGCCGGTGTAATAGAACAGCAAATCTCTCAACGGCGTCTCGAAGAGCACCATCGCCAGGCCCAGGGCCATCCACGGCCCGCGGTTTGAATGGCTGAAATGCGCCAGCTCGTGGGCCACAACCGCATCCACTTCGCGCTTGCTTAGCGACTGCACCAGCGGAGCGGTGAGAAAGATGCTCTTCCCCGGCAGCGCAAAGGCGGCCGAGACCTGCGAGCGCGTCGAAAAGGAGACGATGACCTTGACCGGAGGGCGTCGCGCCTTGGCGCACAGCGCATCGATGCGCTCCTTTAGTTCGCCGCTGCTCAACTGCCGGACGCTGGCGCGCGCGGCGGCCCGAATCCAGGCCCGCCGGAGAAGGACAAAGGCCGGCGCGGCGGCCACCCACGCGATCACAAGCAGCCAGTTTCCTGCCGTCATCGACGGCAGCGCCCCTACGGCACAGGTCACCGCCAAGGGAATGACCGCAAAGCCCCAGAAGACCTCGCCAAACGAGCCGCCGGGCCTGCGGCCGGCCTGCTTCCGGCTGCCCAGCGCGACTCCGGCGGCAACACAGAAGAGCGGCGGCCACAGTTCCACGAATAGCGCCGCGAGGTTGGCCAGCGGATTTCCGAAGAGCAGAATCCGGAGAGGCATGCCCGCCTGAAGATGCGAGGCCGCGCCCATCCACAGGATGACGCCCAGCAGCAGCACGTATCGGCTGAGGCCCGCCAGCGCCGCCCGAGAGAGGATTGCCGCAAACAGCGTGAGCGCCAGCGCCAGAGCAAGCAGGGGAAGATAGACGCCCGCCAATTGATCGCGGCGGTAGCCAAACCTGACATGGATGGGCGGGGGCAAAGCGCCAGCTTCGAAGCGGCCCGTTCGACTCACGCGCATTCCCGCTCCCAGCTCCTCCATTGACAGCGATGTGGATTCAATTCCCAGGCGCGGATAATTCAGAAAAAGCTGAACCTCGTCCGTAGCGGCGAGTTTCTGCGCGAGGGGAGCCAGGTCGACGACGGCTTCAAGCGAGAGCCCGTCGCGCTTCAATGCGCTCGCGCAGTGGAATTCGTCGAATCTGTCGGGTTCTGTCTGCCTCCTGCCTGGGCAATGGATAACCTCCGAAACGACTGGACCCCACTCGAATCCCGTCTCCAGAGGCCAGGGCTGAACTGAGACGTCGCCGGTAGCCTCCAGGTGAACCTGTATCGTGACGGCCTGAGCTTCTCCTGGGGCCGTGGGCAACGCCGCAAGGCAGAGGACTGCGGCAAGGACGGCGACAAATTTGGCGCTCATCGGCAAGGCGGCAGACCTCCTCCAGGTTCCAGAGTCCCCCATACTAACCCAAATCGAGCAGCATTCTCCATACCACCGCAGAGCCACGCCTGCGACAGGCGCTCCACTCTTTCCATGCCAGGAAGTGGACGTCTGGTTCTTCTTCGCGGACCCATCGCGAAAGAGTGGAACGGTTGAGTGCCCCGCCCCGGATGTAGAATTCATGTGCAATGGAAGGAGTCCCAGTTATGGTGAAGCAAAACTGGGCCGCCCGGCACTGGCGCACGGCTCTGAGTATGATGCCGTCCGCGGAGCGATAGAGGAGATTCTCCATGAAGAGTGAAACAGGCATGGGAATGGGAAGGCGCGCGCTGCGTGTCGGCGCTGCGGCTGTTCTTTGCGTACTCGCGATGGGCGCATCGGGCGGGGAGCACGCAGTTGCACAAACAGCCGCGGAAGTGGGGGGAGTCGTCAAGACGCTGGACGCCAACTCCCAGGCTGTGGTGGCGCGGCTGGCCGAATTGGATCGGCTGCCGGCTGAAGAATGGCGTTTTCACGCGGGCGACCTGGCACATGGGGAGGCGGCCGATTTGGACGATTCGTCGTGGCAGGTGGTGAAGGCGGGCGCGATTGCGCCGCAAGATGCTGTGTGGTTCCGGCGCTGGATCGAGGTGCCGCAAAGCCTGCATGGATACGACTTGACGGACGCCACGGTGTGGTTCCACCTGGGGGCGACCGCCAATGGCCCCATGCCGGAGATCGTTTATTTCAATGGCCGGCGAGTGGCACTGGGCGACGATCTGGAGCCGATCATTCTCTTCGACAAGGCCAAGCCCGGCGATAAGGCGCTGGTGGCCGTCAAGTTGCTGCACACCGTGGATATGAAGCGGTTCACCGGCGCGGATCTGAAGATCGATTTCGCCCAGAACCGCCCCAATCCGGAGGATTTGCGGATCGAGTTTCTTACCGCAGCGGCGCTGATTCCGAGTCTCTCAAAGAATCTCGCCGCGGATAGGGCGACCCTGGCGACGGCCATCGGCATGATCGATCTGGCGGCGCTGGACGCGAAGAATCAGGCTAACTTCGACGCGTCCTTGAAGCAGTCGCAGTCGGCGATGGAGGCTCTCAAACCGCTGCTGCAGCAAGCGACCCTGCACCTGACGGGCAACGCGCATATCGACGCGGCGTGGTTGTGGCCGTGGACCGAGTCAGTGGATGTGGTCAAGCGAACCTTTGCCACCGCGCTGCAGTTGATGAACGAATATCCGGATTACACTTTCACCCAGTCCGCGGCGCAATACAACGCCTGGATCGCGGAGAAGTATCCGCAGATGAACTCGGAGATCAAGCGGCGCATCAAGGAAGGTCGCTGGGAGATTGTGGGCGGCATGTGGGTGGAACCGGATCTGAATATGCCCGATGGCGAGGCGCAGGTGCGCTCCATCCTGGTCGGCAAGCGCTGGTTTCAGAGAGAGTATGGAGTCGATGTGAGGATCGGCTGGAATCCCGATTCCTTCGGATACACCTGGCAGTTGCCGCAGATCTACAAGAAATCGGGCATCGATTACTTTGTAACTCAAAAGACCCGATGGAACGACACCAATCAGTTTCCCTTCAAGCTGTTCTGGTGGGAGTCGCCGGACGGCAGCAAGGTTCTGACTTACTTTCCCCACGACTACGGGAACGGCAACCTCAACCCTTTGCGCCTGGCGATCGACTTAGCCGAGGCGCGCAGCCGGGCGTCGGGCCTGACGGAGATGATGGACCTGTTTGGAGTGAGCGATCACGGCGGCGGGCCGACGCGCGCCATGCTCGATGAAGGCTTGCATTGGATGCAGCCGGACAAGATCGTTCCGAAGATGCAGTTCGGGACCGCGCAGAGTTACTTTTCCGGCGTCGAGAGCAAGCTGGTTGCCGACTCGCCAGTGTGGGATTACGACTCGATCGCGAAAGGCTACGTATCTCCCGTATCTCCAGGGGATGGGAAGGTCGCGATTCCCACCTGGAAGAGCGAGTTGTACTTTGAGTATCACCGCGGCGTAATGACCACCCAGGCCAACCACAAGCGCAACATGCGCGACAGCGAAGAGCAGGCGCTGAATGCCGAGAAACTCGCGTCGCTGGCGTGGCTGGATGGCGATCCGTATCCGGCCGACCGGCTTACCGAGGCATGGAAGAAGATCGCGTTCAACGGCTTCCATGACCTGGCGGCGGGCTCGGGCATCGCCGTCATCTACAAGGAAGCACAGCAGGATTACGACCAGGTGCGCTGGGCGACAAACGAAATCTCGCAGCAGGCGCTCAAGACGCTTTCAGCGCGGATCGATACGCGGGCTGCAAACGGAGTGCCGGTGCTGATCTTCAATCTTCTGGCCTGGGAGCGCTCCGGGCCGGTAACGGTGGATGTGCAATTACCGGCGCCGGCCAAAAATGGCCTTACCGTTCTGGATAAGGCCAATCGGGTGGTGCCTTCGCAGCTCCTGGAGAGCGATGCGGCGACCGGCAGTTACCGGTTGCTGATCGAAGCGCGCGACGTGCCTTCGCTGGGCTACAAGGCGCTGCATGTTGTGCCCGGCACGAGGCCTTTTGCGAGCGATCTGAAGGCGGAAGGCATGAAGCTGGAAAACTCCGCGCTGAAGGTTACGGTCGATCGGCAGACGGGGTGCATCGTCAGCATTTACGACAAGAAGGCTCGCTTCGAAGCGCTGGCTCCGGGGGCCTGCGGCAACCAGTTGCAGACCTTCAAGGATCTGCCCAAGGAGTACGACGCGTGGAATATCGATCCGGGCACGTTGGACCACGTCACGCCGATCGACAAAGCCGACTCGGTGGAGCTGGTTGCAAAGGGGCCGTTGCGCGCCGCGATTCGCGTGACGCGCAGTTGGCAAAGTTCGAAGTTTGTGCAGGAGATCGTTCTCGACGCGGGCGCGGACCAGGTGGATGTGGTCAACGACATCGACTGGCATGAGACGCACACTCTGCTGAAGGCCGCATTTCCGCTTGCCGCGGCGAGCAGCAAGGCGACCTACGAAATTCCTTTCGGCGCCATCCAGCGCCCCACCACCCGCAACAACAGTTGGGAGCGCGCGCAGTTCGAAGTGCCCGCGCTGCGCTGGGCCGACCTTGGCGATGGGCATCACGGCTTCAGCCTGCTGAACAACTCCAAGTATGGATATGACGGCAAGGACAATGTGCTGCGCATCTCGCTCCTGCGTTCGCCCACCTGGCCCGATCCAGATGCCGATCGCGGACACCACCACTTCACGTATGCGCTCTACCCGCATGCCGGCGACTGGAAGCAGGCGCTGACGGTGCGCCGTGGCTACGAATGTAACTACATGTTGCAGGCAGCCCAGGTGCAAGCCCACTCTGGCAGCCTGCCGGCGGAACACAGTTATGTGACGGTGAAACCCGAGAACGTGGTGCTGACCGCCCTCAAGAAGGCCGAGGATGCCGATGGGTTGATCTTTCGCGTGTATGAGTGGGCCGGAGAAACAAGCGAGGTCGAGATTCATTTGCCGGGTGGAGCAACCTGGGCCACGGTCACCAACCTGATGGAAAAGCCGGAGGGCGCGGCGCTCAACATCGTGGACGATACGGTCAAAGTGCCGATTCATCCCTACGAAATCCTGACCGTGCGCGTGGAGTATGGCGCAAAGCGATAGCGCGACTCGACTGAGTGCCCCAGTTCTCTCCGCTGCGGCGGAGAGAACTGGGAGCGCTACAGCCGGGAATGTCTTGGCTCATGCGTCTGGCAGCGCACAGAGCGTCTGACGCTGCGTACCGCTCCCTGCCGCCGGTCCCCTGCTCCTCAGCCCTTGGCGAGAGCGAAGCGGCGGTTGACTTCGTGCCAGTTGACGACGTTCCACCAGGCGGCAAGGTAATCGGGGCGGCGATTCTGGTACTTAAGGTAGTAGGCGTGCTCCCAGACGTCGTTGCCGAGGATGGGGTAGAGGCCGAGCGTGAGCGGCGAGTCCTGGTTGGCGGTGGAAAGAACCGTCAGCTTCCCAGCGGTAAGAACCAGCCAGCCCCAGCCGGAGCCAAACTGCTTGGCCGTGGTCTCATTGAAGGTTTTCTTGAAGGTCTCAAAGTCGCCGAAGTCAACGGCGATCTGGTCGGCAATGGGGCCTGTGGGCGCGCCGCCGACTCCATCAGAGCCCACAGGGCCCATCAGGCGCCAGAAGGCCGTGTGGTTGGAGTGGCCGCCGCCGTTGTTGCGAACCGCGGTGCGAATCGCCTCGGGAACCTGGGCCAGGCCGCGCACCAGATCGTCCACGGACTTGGCGGCCAGTTCGGGGTGATTGGCCAGGGCCGCGTTCAGATTGTTCACGTAGGCCTGGTGGTGCTTGCCGTGGTGGATCTTCATCGTCTCGGTATCGATGAACGGTTCAAGAGCCGCATAGTCGTAGGGAAGCGGCGCAAGTTCGTAAGCCATAGGGGAATCTCCTCCGTTTGAGAAATGGTTCGGGCAGGTTTCTGCGCGTGGGTTCTGGGATTCGACGGCGCCGCCCGTAATGGACAAAACGCCTTTCTTTGCATCAGTCTGACAGACCCTGTGCTTGAATGGATGCGACAAGGGGCGGGCAGGATGCGCCTTGGTGTGTAAATGGCAAGAGAAACCAGACTCTGCTGGGATTTCGACCTCGTCGCGGTTTGACGCGGCTCGTCGAGAGTGGCCGGTTGAGGGTTGTGTCTTCCCATCCCTTCCGTTCGCCGCGGTGCGCTGCGGCGAACGGAAGGGATGGGGTGCCCAGACACTCGGGGCTTTCAGGCAAAGGCCGTGTCGCCTTCTTCGGATTTCCAGGTCTCAGAATCGAGAGCTGGAGCACCCCCAGCTTGGTTACAATGGTGAAGTGAAGATTGACGCCAGATAACGCCAGAAAGCGGTTTCTCTCCTGAAAAAGGCTGGAGCATCCGGCACTTCAACGAAAGGGATTCGTACATACCATTATGACTTCCAGCCTCGCGGAACTCTCTCTCGACCAACTGTCCATCGACACGCTGCGCCTGCTCGCCGTCGACGCCGTGGAGAAGGCCAAGAGCGGCCATCCCGGCGCTCCGCTGGGCTGCGCGCCCATCGCTTACCTGCTCTTTCATAAGCTGATGAAGCATAATCCGGCGCACTCCAAGTGGGCGGACCGGGACCGGTTTGTGCTGTCCAACGGGCACGCCTCGGCACTGCTTTACTCCACGCTTTTTCTCACCGGGTACGACCTGACGCTGGACGATCTGAAGAGCTTCAGGCAGTGGGAGTCGCGGACCCCCGGGCACCCCGAGCGAAACGATACGGACGGCGTGGAAGTGACCACCGGGCCCCTGGGACAGGGCATTGGCATGGCCGTGGGCATGGCGATGGCGGAACGTCATCTGGCGGCGGTTTACAACCGGCCCGGCTTCGAGGTGGTAGATCACCACACCTTTGCGCTGCTGGGCGACGGCGACCTGATGGAAGGGGTCAGCCACGAGGCGGCCGCGCTAGCCGGCACGCTGGGCCTGGGCAAGCTGATCTTTATTTATGACGACAACCTGATTTCGCTGGATGGGCCTACCAGCCTGAGCTACAACGACGATGTGCTGGAGCGCTTTGAGGCTTATCACTGGCATGTGCAGAGGGTAGCCAACGGCAATTGCCTGGCAGCCATTGAGGCGGCTGTCGAAGCGGCCAAGGCAGAGACCGCCAAGCCTTCGATCATTGCGGTGCGGACAGTGATTGGCTACGGCAGCCCGAAGGCGGGCAGCAACAAGTCACACGGCGAACCGCTGGGGGCTGAGGCCGTGGCGGCGACCAAGAGGTTCTTCGGCTTCCCGGAGGATCAAAGCTTCGTGGTGCCCGAGGCCGCGCTGGCCAACTGGCGCAAGGCCGGGGCGCGCGGCGCGGAACTGGAGGCGGCGTGGAAGGCGCTCTTCGCGGACTATGCGGTGGCCAATCCGGAGCTGGCGGCGGAGTTTGAGCGCACGCAAAGCGGCGTGCTCAAGACCGGCTGGGAGAAGGCGATTCCCAGCTTTGCGCCGGGCAAGCCGGTGGCTACCCGCAACGCTGGCGGAGAGATCATGAACGCCATTGCCGGGGTTGTGCCGGAGCTGTTTGGCGGAGCCGCGGACCTGACCTCATCGACGCGGACGATCTTCAAGCCGGGCGAGAGCTTCCACGTGGACCCAGCCGGGCGCAATGTTTTCTTTGGCGTGCGCGAGTTTGGGATGTGCGCCGCGGTGAACGGGATCGCCGCTCACGGAGGGCTGATTCCCTTCGGGTCAACCTTCTTTGTGTTCTCTGACTACGCCAAGCCGGCCATCCGGCTGGCGGCGCTGATGCAGGTTCACTCGCTCTTCGTGTTTACCCACGACTCCATCGCGCTGGGCGAGGATGGGCCGACGCATCAGCCGATCGAGCACCTGATGGCGCACCGGGCAATTCCGGGGCTTACGGATTTCCGTCCGGCTGACGCCAACGAGACCGCCGCGGCCTGGAGGCTGGCTCTGGAACGCAAAGGGCCGAGCTTTTTTGCGCTCACCCGGCAGAACCTGCCGGTGCTCGATCCGGCGGCCCGCGACCTGTACGCCGGAGTGAGCAAGGGCGCCTATGTTCTGGAAGAGGCAATCGACCCGCAGGTGGTGCTGATTGGCTCCGGCTCCGAGGTTTGGCCGGTGCTGGAGGCCGCGAAGCTGCTGGCAGCCGAAGGCATTCGGGCGCGGGTGGTCAGCTTTCCCAGTTGGGCGCTCTTCGGGGAGCAGACGGCGGAGTACAAGGCGAGCGTGCTGCCCGCGGGCGTGCCCCGGCTGGCAGTCGAGGCTGGAGCGACGCTGGGCTGGTGGAAATATGTGGGCCTGGACGGCGATGTGATTGGGCTGGACCGGTTCGGCGCTTCGGCACCGGGGCCGAAGGCGATGGCCGAGTTTGGCTTCAGCGCGGAAGATGTAGCGGCGCGGGCGAAGAAGCTGGTGAAGTAAAGACAGTTGTCAGTGATCAGTAGTCAGTTTTCAGTTTCTTAGTGCTCCGTCTTGAAAGCGGTGCTTCAGCTTCAGGAACTGACTACGTGCAAATGATCATCGAAAACCTTTCGAAGGGAATGCACCTTGAAACTAGTTATCGCTTCCGACCATGCGGGATTTTCTCTGAAGGAGGAGGTTCGCGCCTGTCTTGCCCAAGCCGGCCACGAGGTTGTGGACCTGGGGGCTTATAGCGGCGACCTTCCTGACGATTACCCGGACTTTGCGGAGCTTGTTGGGGCGGCGCTGAAGCGGGGCGATGCGCCGCGCGGGATTCTCATCTGTGGATCGGGCGTGGGGGTGTGTGTGGCAGCCAACAAGATTCCGGGCATTCGCGCGGGCATGTGCCACGACACGTACTCGGCGCATCAGGGCGTGGAGCACGACGATATGAACGTGGTGGTGCTGGGCGCGCGCATTATCGGCCCGGCGCTGGCCTTCGAGGTGGTGAATGCCTTTGTTGGCGCAAAGTTCATCGCCACCGAAGAGCGGTTTGTGCGGCGGTACAAAAAGGTGCTGGCCATCGAGGCCAAGTATCAGTGCGGGGACGGCGGGGCGAGCCCGGCATAACGCAGGACTGGATTGCAGTTGGCCGCCGCTGGAGCCAGATCTAGTTTCCGCCAGGCCGTTAGGGCTCTCATCTGGCATTCACCGCGAAAGCGCACACTGAAAGGCGCAGATGTTCCCCTTCGACGCGATTCTCTTCGATGTAGGCGGAGTTCTGCTCACCAATGGCTGGGATCGTCGCGAGCGAGAGGCGGCGATCGAGCATTTTCACCTCGATCTTGCCGCCTTCGAAGCCCGGCATCAAGCGCCTTACGACGCCTGGGAGCGGGGCGCGATCTCTGTGGAAGCCTACCTGGATGCAACCATTTTCTGTGAGCCGCGCAGGTTTTCTCACGACGATTTCTTCGGCTTCATGCTGAACCAGTCGAAGCTCCTTCGGGACGGGGCGCTGGGAATCCTCGAAGAGCTTGCGGCCTCAGGCAAGTTCCTGCTGGGCGCGCTGAACAACGAGCCGCGAGAGTCCAACGAATATAGATTTGAATGCTTCGGCCTGCGCAACTACTTCCAGGTAGCTCTGAGCTCCTGTTACCTGGGGCTGCGCAAGCCGGAACCGGCGATCTATCTTCGCGCGCTGGATATTCTGGGCGGTCCGGCGGAGCGGATTCTGTTTATCGACGATCGAGCGGAAAATGTAGCTGGCGCGGCGGCCGCCGGAATGAAGGCAATCCGATTCGTGGGCGCAGATGCTCTGCGGCAGGAGCTGAAACACTTGCGCGTCTTCTAGGACCGGATCTCGACGGGTGTACCCACAGGGACCAGGTCCCATATCTCGTCAATCTCCTGGTCGGTAACGGCGATGCAGCCCAGCGTCCAGTCGTAGAGACGATGCGCGACGCCCACCCAGCGCTTGCCGTTGGGCAGGCCATGGATCATGATGGCTCCGCCGGGCGAGACGCCCAGCTTTGCCGCCCGCTTGCGATCTTCTGCGTTCGGATAGGAGACGTGCAGAGCCTTGTGATAATGGCTCTCCGCGTAGCGCGCATCGATGATGTAGTGGCCCTCCGGCGTGCGGGCGTCGCCCTCGCGCTCTTTGGGCGCCATTCCGCCCTGGCCCAGCGCCACCTTGTAGGTGCGGATTACTTTGCCCCCGGCCAGCAGTTCCATCAGATGGTCCTTCTTGAGGATCAGGATCGAATCGGCCTTTTGCGCTGGCGCCGGCTGCTGGGCCGGTAGCAGGTCAGACAGAGCGGCGGCAGCCGCGCAGAGCCCAAAGCAGAGAGCGGCGCGCGCCAGCTTGCGTGCGATGCGGGCATAAGCCCCTGGGGATTTCATGCGCTCACTTTACTACGAATGGCCGCGCTCCGGTCGCGGTTGAATGCTTCATACTTCTGGTATGCGGCAGTTGATTCGGCGGATGGCTCAGCGGTTGGCCCGGCTAGGGCGGTTTGGGATTCTGCTAGCCATGCTAACGAGCGCCGGGACCGCCGGCTGGGCGCAATCGAGGCACGACGCACAGGGTCGGACGCAAACGGCGGACTGGCAGCACGCCATCGCTCATGCTGCCGCCATAACGCCCGATGCGCGCGTGCTGGTGCTGGAGATCGGTTCAGGGCATTTGCTGGCTTCTGCTCATCTGGCTGAGGCGGGCCGCACGCTGGCAACTCCTGGCTCGACGCTGAAGCCGCTGATTCTCTACTTTGCGCTCGAAGCCAGGCGCTGGGACGCGGAACGCAGGGTGGCGTGCAGCCGCCAGCTGCACATGGGCAGCCATCAGCTCAACTGCTCCCACCCACCGGCTGCCCCCATGAACGCGCAGCAGGCGCTTACCTGGTCGTGCAATTCGTATTTTGCCGAACTGGCAGGGATCCTCGAATCGGAGGATCTGCACAAGGCGCTGAGCGCACGGGGATTGCTGGGCGCAACCGGGCTGACGCCGCAAGAGAGCGTAGCGGCCTTTCGCCAGCCGCGCAGCCGGGAAGAGGTTCAGCTTGCCGCGCTGGGCGTGGAAGGGATTCGCGTGACCCTGCCGGAGCTGGCGGAGGCCTACCGGTCGCTGGCGATCGAGCTGGCGGCGCATCCAGATACCAAGGCAGCGCGGACCGTGCGCGCGGGGCTGGCAGACTCAGCCAGCTTTGGAATGGCGGGCGCGGCGGCGCTCGGCGGCGTGCCCATTGCCGGCAAAACCGGGACTGCCAGCGCAGAGGGTGGCGGAGCTTCACATGGCTGGTTTGTGGGCCTTGCGCCAGCCGAGTCGCCACAGGTGGTGGTGGCCGTCTACCTGCCCGCGGGGCGCGGCTCGGATGCGGCTCAGGTTGCAGCCAGCCTGCTGGCGCTCTCGCCACTGAGGAAGCCATGAAGCGGGCCGCGCGGGCAATCTGTCTGGCGGCAGGCGCTCTGTGCCTGGCTGCGGGCTCTGCGGCTGGAGCGGGCCAGACTGCGCCACGTACTTCGATCCGCGTGGGGTTGTGGACGCTGTGGCGCGATAACGATGCGACCGTTACGCCGCTTTCTGGAGCGACGCTTCGCCTCTGCGCCACCTGCCCCGCCCGGCCGCTGGCGGCGATGGCGGTACGGGTCAAAAACGCCGCGCTGACCTCGACTGAGCAGGGCGGCGCTGACCATTCCTCGACCGAGCTGCTGCTCACCGGCAGCTACGGGATCACAGCTCATGGCGAGTCGCTGACGCTGGCATGGCCGCTGCGCATCACGGCACACGCGGGCGCGCTCAGCCTGGTCGTCACGCTGCCGGTGGAGCGCTATGTGGAACTGGTTGTGGCCGCCGAGAGCGGCGCGGCGGATGGACCGGAATCCCGCAAGGCGCTGGCCGTGGTGGCGCGCAGCTTCGCGCTGCAACCATCGCACGGCCACGCCGGCTTCGACGTGTGCGACTCGACTCATTGCCAGTGGGTGCACTGGCGCTCGACGCCCGAGGCTCACGCGGCAACTCTTGCCACAGCCGGAGAGGTTTTGTGGTTCCGCGGCAGCCGCGCCGCGGCGTATTTCCATCAGAATTGCGGCGGACGCACAGCGGCAGCCGAGGAGGTTTGGCCGGGGCGCGCCGCACGGGACGGGGCGTTGGGCCACCTGGTTTCGCGCACCGATACATACTGCCCGCGAGCCGGATCGAGCGAGTGGTCGGCGACACTTTCGCGCGCGGAGTTGACCCAGGCGCTGGCCGAAGCGGGGCTGGCCGCGCCTGGTTGGAAGAGCCTGACCATCGCCAAGCGGGGCGAGTCAGGGCGCGCCACCGTGCTGCTGGTGGGCGCGGCGGAGGTTCCGGCGGAGAGCTTTAGGCTGGCCGTCGGCCGCGCCCTGGGATGGAATCAGATTCGCAGCAATTGGTTTGAGATTGCGGCCCAGGGCGACGGCTTTCTCTTTCATGGGCGCGGCTCCGGCCATGGCGTAGGCCTGTGCCAGGCTGGCGCGGCAGAGATGGCGCGGGAGGGACGCGGCTACCGCGAGATTCTTGCCCAGTATTTCCCTGGCGCAACGCTGGGCGAGGAGACGATCGGCGCGGCCTGGCAGAGCCTGGGCGGCCAGGGCTTGGCGCTGGAGACGAGCGAAGCGGCAGACGGCGCGTTCCTTCCCGCCCTGGCGCGCGTTCTGGCCGAGGCGGAGAGCCGCAGCGGGCTTACTCCCGAGGCTGCGCTGACCGTCCGCGCCTACCGCTCCACGCCAGCCTTTCGCGATGCAACGCTGGCTCCCGGCTGGGTGGCCGCCTTCACCGAGGGCGACCGCATTGCCGTACAGCCGTTGCGCATCTTAGCCGCGCGCAAGCTGCTGGCCGGCACGCTGCTCCACGAATTCCTGCATGCGCTGGTGGAAGAGCGGGCCGCTGTTAGCACGCCGCTCTGGCTGCGCGAGGGACTCGTCGAGGCCTGGTCCGGCGACGCGCCACGAGAGTCGGGTGCCCCATCCTTTCGCCGTTCTTCTGGCGAAAGGGTGGGAATCAAATTGACTCTGGAGCAAACCGAGCAAAGACTGGCCCACGCCACAAGCGAAGCGGAGTCGGAAGCGGCCCACCGAGCCGCCGACTGGTACGCTCAGCAACTACTGGACCGCTTTGGCCGGGAGCAGGTCGTCGACTGGCTGCGCTCCGGCGTTCCGCAAAGCGCGCTAGTTGCCCTCCGGTAGGTCAAGCTTCACCGAGGCCTCTTTTTCGGGCTCTGGCGGCCCAACCAGCGCCGGAACAACCACCAGCACCTCTTCCGCGGGGGGCTTCTGGCGGCCAAACAGCACTGCGACCCAGCCCAGCAGCAGAACCCAACTGCCCACTGCCAGCAAGTAAGTGGCGAGCAGCTTCAGCGCCACGTGCCATACCTGAGCATGAACCGAACCGCTTGGCTCGGCGGCAAAGAACCGGCTCGGCAACTCGACAGCGACCAATGCCGCCAGCAGCACAGCCAGCCACCAGCGCCAGTTCCATAACATGCGAATCACTCTCATCCAGGGAAGCCGCCAGCCCCATTGGGCCGAGGCGACAGCATATGGAATGACCTTCGCCGGAACAATCACCCAGCGGAAGACCCACTCCAGATAAGTTATCCAGAGATAGATGTGCTCGTAAGTGAAGAGCTTTCCCCGCGCATGGGAGGATGCCCGCGAGTTCAGGTAACCCGCCCACTGCGGAATCTGGTCGTCGCACCAGTCCAGCACCGCCCAGCACACTGCGCCCAGGGCAATCCAAACCAACAGAGTTACCGCGCCCCACACCAGCTTGACGCGCTTCCCGTCGTCGTCCGCAAAGCTCCTCACTGTCCCGGCCTGCAACTCCAGCGCCGAGATTGCCAGCAATATGGGCACAAGCAAGCTGAGCGCCACCTGCCACCAGTGCTTGTCGGGCAGGCGCGTCCACGCCAGGCCCACCAAGAGCAACAGCGCGGTAAGAACAAACTGGGCCGCAACCCAGCGCCAGCCAAGGCGCAAACGGCGAAATAACTCGTTAAATGGATTCACGGCTGCACCTCCAGGGTTGCGGGCTCGGTGGTAGTTTCCACATTCGATTGATACATGGGACCTGCCTGCGCGGGACTTATGACAAATTTGCCAGGGTTGACCACCTTGAGCAGGTAAACATACTCACGCCGCCCGTCGAAGCCAGTGTTGAAGAAGGCGGCGCGGTCGTCGTGGAACTCGCGGCGCGTGTACCAGTCAGCCCACCACACGGGCCGGCTGTTGATGGAGTAGAGGTCGGTGCGGTCGATGAACTCCGTGCCCGCCGGAATGGGATCCTCGGCCAGCAGATACCTCCAGCTTGTTCCATTCAACGCCAGCCTCACAGCCACAATATCGCCCACGTGCACTGGACCTTTCAGCGGAACCAGGTCGTAAGTGATGGGATCGGTGGGCTTGAGCTGCCTCTTTTGCAGCAGGTAGTAGTCGCGGGTGATATTGAGCGCCAGTTGGCCTTGCTGGTAGAGCTTGCGATCTGCCGCGTACCATGCGCTCTCCGCCGACCAGTAGGTGATGCCGTTGCCGCTCTTGCGAACGGTCACCTGGCCGCCGCTGCCGAGTTGCGCGGCGGGAACCTTGATGCGCCAGGGCGCCGCAAAGCCGTCACTCGGGCCAAAGTGCCGTGTGCCCACGCTGGCGCCGTTCACCAGCACCTCCACATCGGAGGAGTTTGCAAGCTCCCCGCTGAGGACCAGATAGTCGGTGAGTCCTTGAATCACCATCGCCGTCTGCTTGGTCGATTCCCAATAGCCGCCGCTGCGATGCTTACCGAGCCACTCGGCCGCCTTGGGCAGAAGGCCGCTGAAGCGGTCCTCGCGCGTCAGCAGCTTGAGCGAAAAGGCCGTGGTCTCGTCCGACGTATCGTCCCAGTAATCGAGCAGGCCGTCGTAGGTTCCTTCCCACCAGGCGTCGGCATCGGTGGTTTTGGCCTTCCCTTCGAGGAGCACCGCGGCTTCGCGAGCGCGGGGATCTCCGATGGCGTCCAGAGCCAGCCCGGCAAGCGCCAGGCCTTCGTCGCTCAGCCTCGCGCGGCTGTCCCAAGCGGTATCCATAGCCTCTTTCGGCGCGCCGCCGGTTGTGGCCAAGGCGTAGACCACGTAGGCGCGCAAGTCGGGGATCATCTCAGGATGCGCGGCCAGGGTGGACTGGAGCCATGCGCGGCCCTTGTCGATGCGATCCTCGTCGATCTTGTAACCGGCATCCCTGGCCTGGCCCAGGCCGCTCACCACATAGGCGGTCATGAAGACGCGGCTCTCGTCGTCCGGCCACCAGCCCCAGCCTCCATCGTCGTGCTGGAAGCCGTAGAGCCGGTCAAGTCCAGCACGCACCATGTCGTTCAGCGTGGCGCGGTCAATGGGCGACTTCAAATGCAGTTTGTCCACGGCCTGCGCAACAATCAGGTCGGGCAGGAAGCTGGACATGGTCTGCTCCGTGCAGCCCCAGGGATAGCCGGTGAGGTAATCGAGCGCATCGAAGACCGTTCCCGCCACCGACGGCGCAATGGTGACGGTGAGCCCCCGCGATGCCGCGTCGGAACCGGCCGGATAGCTAAAAGACCACTGGTTCTGCCCCGCCCCGGAGAAGACGACGCCCGAGGCGGCCGCCCGCTGCTTCACGCCGAAGGGCAGCACCGGCAGGGTCATCTCCAGAGCGTCGGATTCCTCGTCGGTGAGGGCTTTGGCGGTCAGCACGGCTTGCCCGGCGGCCCGGGCGCGCACGCGCCACTCCACCACGTTTTCGCCGCGCGCCGGAATATTCACCTTCTGCGTCTGTCCGCCGGCCACGTCGAGCCCGGCCACGTCCAGCGCGAAGGTTACCTCCTTCTCAGTCTCAAGGTAGTTATGAGCGATAACTCGAAGAGTAACTTCGTCGCCCACCCGGAAGAAGCGCGGAGCGGTCAGGCGCACGATCAGATTCTTGCGCGTGAGCACGCGCGTCACCACGCCGCCGGCCTTGCCGTCGTCGGTCATGGCGCGGATGGTGGTGCGCCAGGTAGTGAGCGAATCTGGGAAGCTGAACTCGACCTTGGCGTGGCCATCGGGGCCGGTGCGGATATTGGGATTCCAATAGGCCGTATCCGGAAAAGCCTTGCGCACTTTGGGAATAACCAGGTCGGAGCCGGGCTTGACCTGCGCCATGCGCGGATGGAACTGGGCCACGGCCAACTGCGCCAGCAGCGGCGACTTGGTGCCCGCCTGGCCTGAAAAGAAGAAATCGAAGGAAGTCTGTGTCTCCAGTGGCGCCTCGCGCTGGGAGTAGAAGAAGTGAACAATATCGCCGCTCTCGTCGGGACGCACCGAGTAAAGCGCCTCATCGACCTCGCCGAAGCTGAGGTCCGCCTGCACCGGCTTGCCCTGGCTGTCGATCGCGAGCACGTCGAAGCTGCCCTTTTCGCCGGGAAGATACTTGGGCTTGGAGGGCGTGGCAGTTATGGTCAGGGTGCGCTCCACCAGCGGGACCTTCAGGCTCTTGTGCGCGGTATAAACCTGGTTATTGCGGACAAAGAACGCATTGATTACCAGGTTGGGTTGGGCCAGCCGGGTGATGGGCACATCGAAGGCAAGGCTTTCGCCAGTGGAGTGCAGCACCTGGCGCGACTGGATGGTGTCGCCTTCAGTTGTAACCACGGCCCACGCCTCGGGCACGCCAGTCAGCAGCAGCAGATGCGCCACATCGCCCACTTGATAACTCTTCTTATCGGCGACGATGCGGGCCTGAGTATTCTCGTTGGACCATTCGCCGCCTCCATTCCAAATCCACACCCAGGTGTGGGCCTCCACTGTCCGGTTCTCCGGGGTCTGGGCGGTTACGGTCACTTCGTAGTCGCCGTTGCCGCTCAGGGGCAGATCGATCAGGGCGCTGCCATCGGCGCCAGTCGTGGCGTCGCGGCTCGCCGCCGCTGAGCGAGTCCATTTGCCGGTGTCGCGATTCCATTGGCTCACCGCAACGGCCGCGTGAACCGCTGTTTGAATCGGCTTGGAGTCGTAGTCCTGCGCCTGCACCTTTATGCGCACCGGGTCGCCTGACTTGTAGATATAACTGGTCGGCTGCGCGTCGATGTGGAACGAACCATAAGTCGCCAGCACCGTCGCGTGGCCGGCTACCTCGCGATCGGCCGCGTCGGTGACTCGCGCCTCGATGCGGTAATCCATGTCGCGCGGCTTGCCTTCCACGGCCACCGGCAGAGAGATAGCCAGCTTGCCATCGGCGTCCAGCACGCCCTCTTGTTCCTGCTGCTCGGTCTGGTCCCAGGCATAGTCTGTTTCGTCCTCTCCTTGCCCTCCTTCCGCATATTCGCTGTCGTCCGCGTCTTCCTCGTCCCACCAATAGTGCTGCGAGGTATGAACCACATACTTCACCTTGGCATTCACCACCGGTTCGCCAAAGAAGTAGCGCGCATCGATCACCGCCTGAATGCTGTTACCTTGCAGCACGCGCTGCGCGGCGGGCGTCACCTTCACCTGGTACTCCGGCTTCTTGTACTCCTCCACATAGAAGCTGCCCGAATTCCCATCGGTCCCGTTGCTGGTAACTCTCACGCTGTAATAGCCAAGGCCGGCGTCGGAAGCCAGCGTCAGTTCGGTGGCTACCGTGCCATGAGCGCCAACCGGCAGTTCCTGGCTGAGCACCGCCTTGTTATCCGCGTCCATCACGGAGAGTTTCACGGTCTTCACGGAGGGAAGAATCTGATCGTCGTTCTGTTCCTGCCGGAGCACGGCCTTGATGTGAACCGTGTGTCCGGGCCGGTAAACGGGCCGGTCGGTATAGATATAGGCCTCCAGGCCGGCCGTCCTGTCCGGGCCGAAGCCATAACTCCATGGAGTTATAATCGCAACGTCCTGCCCATGCCGCGCCAGTATCCACACATTGTCGATTGTCTTGCCGCTGTTGAGGTTGGTGGCGAGCGAAGCCAGCCCGTCGGCGCTGGTCATACCCTTCGACTGCTGCTTTCCGTCGGCCCACAGAGCCACTTCGGCCTTGGCCACTGGGGCCCCGGTGGCGCGGTCGCCGGCATATAACTCAGCGCGGCTGTTGAGGGTCCGCTCCACCAGTGCAATCTGGGTGACGATGGCCACGGTGTAGGCCTTGTAAGTCCCATCGGTGGCCTCGACCAGATACACGCCCGATGCCAGGCCGTCGATGGGCAACTGCTGCGTCTCCGAGACGATGGCGGGAGGAGTTACCAGCTTCCAGCGCGCAACTAACTGGCTCTCATTCAGCAGCGGCACCTGCGCAAACTCCGTCGCGCCCACCACCTGGCTGCGCTGACCCAGCTTCCCCTGCTTCTCGCGGAAGCTGTCGCGCGCCTCATCGGAGAACTGCCCGCGGAAAAAATGCCGCACCCGCCACCACAGATCAGCCTTAAAGTCGTGCAGCCGCTCGATCCAGGTGCGCTCGTCGATCCGTTCGGCGGGCGAATAACTCTGCTCGCCGAAGCTATGCGGATCCTTGAGTCCGGCAAAGAACTTCTCCGCGTCGCGCACCTTGTAGACGCGAAACTCCAGCTTGGAGACGTTGTGAGTGTAGAGCTGGATCTTCACACTCTCGCCAGGCGCGAAGGTACGCGAGGTGGA